>Ga0116231_10004867_pt1 | contig 26920 bp, 21 predicted proteins | sample S1TSphgellanicum_2_FD_89695 | JGI IMG/M metagenome (GOLD analysis project Ga0116231, IMG submission 89695) | Host-associated microbial communities from peat moss isolated from Minnesota, USA - S1T2_Fd - Sphagnum magellanicum MG | ecosystem: Host-associated > Plants > Peat moss > Unclassified... | reverse complement strand
ATATTTTAGTTCATTGATTTTTTGAGAACCGTGAGAACGAATGGTAAGAACCACCCTTCTAATAACCTGCTAATGGTGGTTGGTTCCAGTGTTGGTTCCGGTTCTTTGAATTTTTTTCCCCATAATCAAAGAATCATCGGTTCCGATTCTTTCAAAAGAAGAACTAGAGGTTTTACGAAAGAACCGGTAAAAAAACGCACTGGTTCTTAGACTTTCTTTTTTTTCCTGAAAATTTGGGAACCGTGGTTATATAGCCACATTGATTGTTTGAAAATTTTAAAAAGCTTCAGTGCCGTGCTGTGCCTTGCAGGCACAGGTTACCACCAGTTAATTAATGTGAATCACAATAAATACTTAAGTTTTCTTATAAAAGTTCTACTCAAGCAACGAGATGGGGCAAAGTGGTCATTCAAAGTATTCCTTGAAATAATAACACCATCGTCCCATGTTGGTAAAACATGTTAATGTTTGGAGAATATCAAAGTGTCATGATTTCTTGTGAAGGACTAGTAGTCAAAGTGGCCCATTGCACAACAAAATAAAATTGAGCTTTGGGATGCATCCACAATTAATTAATATGGATTTGCAAGAAGGTATGGTCATTAAGAATATATAATATATACAATTACATGCCCCAAAACATTTACACCCCAGAATAAAATGATCATTAGGTTTTGATGGAAGGTGCTTACCAAGTGTCTACATTAGTACCTTTTTAAAGTTATGGGCATCTTGCTACAAAGTGAAAATGTGTGCATGTGAATGAAAATAGGGTAATTGTTAGTAAAATCATTTTTTACCTAGTAGTAAATATTTCAAGCAATACTAATATATATATTTTATTTTGTTGTCTATTGAAATGGCAATGGATCAATGCATCATATTCCATCATGCATTATGTCATCATGCATCATGTTGCATCATCAACATAAATCTTATGGTTCATATGTATTATGTAAGGAAGGGTGGGGAAAGTTTCAAAATGACTACATTGATAAGATATTATCACATTTCCAAGTTTATTGGTAAGGTAAAATAATTGTGAATTTAGTACCAAACCACCAATTTACTTTTGACACATGGTGTGAACAATATATTGAATATATTATTAATATTTCACACTTGAGAAATAAATGGTTACATATGAAAACTCGACACCTAACATACATTTAACACCACTTTTCGATCATAAGTAACTATAATTTACCATATGTTTTTTATACATTAAGGATTTGTTGATACATTTAGGATTTTTCAGCCCATCTAAACATAGAAAGAGCATGAAAAATTTCAAAATAGATGGACAAGATTTGGCCACATTTTCATGTAAAACAACTATTAATTTAGTAAAAAACCATTAATCTACTATCAATACATGATGTGAGCAATACATTGAATGTATTATTAACATATTTTCACACTTGAAAACCAAACCTTACATATGAAAATTTGACACCTAATATACATTTATAATCATTTTTTGATTATAACTAATTATTATTAACCATGTCTCATTGATACACTAAAACTTTATTGATACATTAATGATGTGTTGATACATTATTAATATTTTGATACATTAAGGCTTTTCCAACCCCTCTAAACATAGAAAGAGTGGGAATTTTTTAAAATAAATGGACAAGAGGTTGCCACATTTCCAAGTTTATAGGTAAGGTAAAACAATTGTTAATTTAGTAAAAAACCATTAATCTACTATCAAGACATGATGTGAGCAATACATTGAATGTATCATAAACATATTTTCACACTTGAAAAATAAACTTTACATATGAAAATTTGACACATAATATACATTTACCATTGTTTTTGTTGTTATAATAAATTATTATTAACCATATGTTATTAATACAGTAAAGGTTTTTCAGCCTATCTAAACATAGAATGAGCAAGAAATTCAAAATAAATGGACAACAGGTTGCCACATTTCAAAATGTATGGGCAAAGTAAAAAATAAATAAATTTAATCAAAATGCACCACTATGCTACTAATATGTGGTATGAACAATACATTGAGTGTATTACTAGTAGTTGACATTTGAAAAAAGAATCTTTACATATGGGAAAAATTGACACATGTGTGTTACACATTGCCCGTCACTTTTCAACTTCAAATAATTGATATTTGCATTTTTTAATCTATTATAAATATATGTTCAACTTCCAATGAAGATTATTTTGTAGATTAAGGATTAGGGTCACATTTTTCAAACTTTTGCATATCAAATGACATGAACTTCCTCTTCACATAATCTTATTATGTTATTCCAAGGGTGTTAAATTAAACATGGACTAATGCATTGACACACTAGTTCAATGATACACTCATATTAACATAGTGATAAACAAACACACTATTGCACTTACACACTAATACATTGATAGACTAATTCATGACTACAAACTTTGATTAAAGTGAAACATCATACTTCATAACATTGCAATAAAATGGATTAATAATTCACAAAAATCATATATACATGCACGTTACCACCCAACCATAAGCACCAAAATGGAGTTTAAATGAAGTCTTTAGTTCATAAAAATTCCAAAAAATTGTTGAATTAATCTTATATCCCCATTTAGGTTCCCCTTGTGCACAAAAGTTAGCCTACCTACTACTTACTTACAATACACCCAATCCTTTTGCCATTTGAAGGCCACCTCACATACATTGTGAAGGCCTTGTGAATTTGCACACTTACAATCACATCCAACAAAATACAATCATTAATAAAGGAAGGGTTTGTATGTGTGACAACCAATGGTCTATATGGTGGCAAATCGCCACAACTTGTGTCCTTAATTTCAAGTTCGTCCACAAGCTTCATGATGTTCTACTTTTGATACTGCAAAGGATCAAATGGTGCATTTCGAGACTTAAGATTTGCACCAACACATAAGGTGATAAATCACACATCCAATGGTACAATGTTACATTTTTTTAAAAACACATTACATTGACTATTATATATTAACATTATAATTACAATGTTTTGAATGTATTACAAAGATAACATTGGTGCTGAAAACCAACCTTGGGTTCTTCAATCCTTTGATTCTTCAAACATGCCATGTACATGAGCTTGTTACTTTGTTCATCCGAGGTTTGATTATAGCCTTGGATAGTTTGATGATGATTTAATCAAATTTTGTTGGAGAAAGATGCATAGCAATAACAACACTCAAAGATGTTTCTTGTAGCATTAGGTAGTTTTTTTTTGTTGTTATTACATTCTTCTATTAATTGGTGGATTTTGGTCCAACCTTTGTAAGTAACATCAATTGCCTTCCCATCAATTTTAATGGAAAGGGAAAATGATTCAATAGTTAACATCTTTGCACTTGAAAAAAAATCAATAAAACTTGTCAATTCAATACATTTTCATATTGTTACATTGTGCAATTGTGATACACTATGTGTCTGAACCAAATATTATACATTTAAACACTAAAGTGATACATTGAAGCACATAAATTTAATAAAAAATCCATGGAAATAAAATCATTCTTATAGAAAATGAAGTTCCAAGTAAGAAAGTTTGATATGTTGGTTGAAATGATCAATTTCTGCAAGCCAAAAATTGAATTTGAGGTACAACATAACAAAACTAATGAAGCAATTTTTAAGCAATTCATGCACAAATTTAATGATTGACATGAAGAAGAGGTTGGGAATGATACAAGTTGGAAGAAGGAACTTGAAGCATGGATATTGAAATGGAACATTTTTAAGTCTAACAAGTCCTGCTAACCTCATCAAAAAGCCCAAAGAATCAACAATTTTCATAAAAACATTGGGAAAAAATTGATCAATGGATTTGATGCTTCATTTTTTGAGGCCATTTGGGTGTGAATTTTTTGCCATGGTCATTTCTATTTTTCTTCATCTTTGTGAGATCACTACATTTAACATCATAATGATGAAATTAAGTAATAAATGAAAGCAACTAAACTAACCATTATGATCCACTAGGGAATTGGAACCCAATAGAATACTACGTATTGACCATTTACTATCCATCTTTCATTAGGTGATGGTTCATTCTAAACCCAATTTCCATTCTCCCCCCCTTCGCCCCAACCTCCCCCATTTTTCAAATCAACTGTTGAAATTAAAGTGAGTAGGTTCCCAATTTGTTTATGAAATTTGGGTGGAGAGATGAGATAAAAAGAAATTCCATAAAGTTCCAAAATTGGAATCCCAACAACAATTAGGTAAGCACTAGGGACTTATTAATAGTCAAAGTCCAATTTGTGTGACTTTGAAAAATCAAAATTTTTTATGCTTAGAAAAGATAATGTTGTAAGTGGCTTACTTTTAGGTTTTTCTTTTGCCAAGTGGGGAAAAAACACCTAAAAGCTCTAGGGGCATTTCCTTGAAAGTTGGGAATTTCTAGTTACATAACATTTCAGTGGAAGCCCAACTTCTTGTGCAGACCCGCAATACATAGTGTTCAAAAGTGTTGAATCATATAAATTCAAGCTTATTTGCATGTAGTTGAGTTCTCTCCTAGCCATCCCTCTTTAGCTTTTCAACAACCCCTTCTTGATGACCCCCCTTTTGATCTTGCTAACAAACTCCCAAGCTTGTAGTTGGCCTTTCCTCCTCATGACAAACTAGCCCTCAGTTTGGAACACCACCCCACTGATTGACCATGTACTTAATTCCCCTTAACAATTGACCATGGAAACAAACTTGAGTCAAACACCACCATGCCAACGAGCCTCCCAATTTTCTAGTTTGGCTTGCACGACACCTTTAATCTGCAACACCACCCATCGATTGACCATGAGATAGGATCTTAGTCCTACACACAAAATGTTACACATGACATAGTTGCTAGAAGTGGGAGAAAAAGAAGGGGGGTAACACTTTAACGCATTCCTTCGACATTGTGAAGGAAAAAAAATAGTAGGTTGGTTGTGTTGTAGAGTATGCCTCTTTGTGCATTCAACCAAAGTAGAGAGAGTCAACAAAACAAAAAAAAACATTGAAAGGAAAAAACATTCCCACTATCAAAAACTCTAACTAGGATCATGCCAACCTTTTTTTTTAAAATTTAATAAAAATTAGCTACATTTACATTTTGAAAAATAATCCATGGTTTAAACCCATTTTTCTCATTAAATGATGAAATTTTGCCAAAAACAAATAACATTAGGGTTAACCCTTTTTTGTTGGTTACATATAACCAAAAAATTATATAAAAATCAATAGCAATGAATTAATATGTTTTTTGATATTTTCAATAGCCATAATTTCAAATCCACTTGAATAGCAATAATTCAATAACTAATTACTTTCATATTTAGCTTGTAGCCAAATATGGCTAAGTTTCCCTAATGTATTATTATGTATCACTTTGGCTTTGACACAAATTTGACAAAAATAATACCCCCATTGCATGATATGGCCACATAAACACCTATGCCATGTCATACATTAGTATCATGTTGAAAATGCCATGCCATCATGTATCAATATAATCCATGATCCAACCCTCAATGCAATCTAATTATCCCATGAACCATCAAAGCAAAAAACATATTCACCCACTTCCCATTATTTTTTAGGAATTTTTTGTAGGGCAGGCCCCTGTTCTAAGCACATGCCATCAAAACTTGGTGATCATTTTATGTTTGGGACACTTACATGGGGCTGTGTAAGTGTAAAAAATTTGGACATGTAAATGTAAATGATTTACACTCACACATGATTTACACACCATATATACAACTATTGACACATACACACACAACACTGGTTATAATTGATTTTTTCAATGATCTAAAATAACCACATTTGAATGCACATATGTGTGAAAATAAAAAAACATATATCAATCAATAGGAATTGGATTGCAATTCTTTTAGAATTTTGGAATAATGGTTTTGATATGTACAAATTTGGGATTTCTACAACTTTTGAAAATATTAATGTAAATATCATGGGGAAGTTTTAAAATGATAAGTCTTGTTAGATGTTTTGGTAATAATTTACTAATTATACACTTTTGGGAAGGTTTATTGGAAATGTTTGTGAAAGTAATGAGTCTGCATGTGCCTTTTTAGTCCACCCTAGAGTGTTTTTACCCCAAGACATGTGCTCACAATCAATGATGGAATGCAAAACTATTTCCATAGTTGTCAAAGTCTGCATGTGCCTTTTTAGTCCACCTTAGAGTGTTTTTACCCCAAGACATGTGCTCACAATCAATGATGGAATGTAGAACTATTGCCATAGTTGTCAAATTAGTGCCCTCATCATTTACAAATGTAATTACTTGATGCAACAACCCAAATCATTCCAACAAATATTGGAGTTGTACAACCATGGATTGCCTAGTGGTCTCATTCACTTTAAACAATCCCACAATAATATGCATGGCCACCCAAGTGTCACTCAAAAAATTAATAACCAAAACAAGAATATCCATACCACAAGGACACACCCATAGATCAAAACTAATAAACATTAATGTTATATATGCAAGATTTGACAAAACATGTTGGTCTATGGTCTTTTTGACCATGGCAGGCAATATTTCTTCCATAAGAGAAAATCGAAAAGGAAATTGAAACAAGGGCATCAACATAAAAGTAACCTCTGAAGTTAAACATGAGAGCAAATATGAAGCACCAAATCTTCTAAAATTTGGTGCTATTATTTTTTCTATTTTAAAGGGTTTGTGGCATCAAAAAATATAATAATTCCATAGCCAAATGAACTCATCCCTTTCTTCCCTATTTGTTGAACGTGAGCAACAAGTTCTACCACCTTCTTGTTGAGTTTTTTCTCCTAAGCAAACAACTTTAGATGTGTGATTTGAAAATGAATATTCATGGGAATTATAACATTAAATTTGTAGTATTTAATTAAACCCTTGTGGAGATTACATATTTGCGCCAAAACATTGCTAGGTGTTTGGTAACTAGATTTACAAGTTTTGCATTACAAAACTTGAAATTTCACCAAATGCACAAATAAACCATCATTGACAACAAAAGATCCCCTTACATATAATATAGGCATATAATTGTGAAGTCTCCAAATTACATCTTGTGTTTCTACAATTGTAAGTTGTGAAGCATCAACATTGACATGTTGGGAGTTTGCAAATGCACATTCTCAACATTTGAAACTAATGAAAACTACATCTAAGTAAAGGATGGTTAATGGAATATCTTCATCAACTCTACCCACATTCTCAACAAAATAACATTCCTCCTTTTCAACCATTGAAACTTGAAACCTAAACATTAAAAACAAAAACATAATAAGACACAAACACCTTAAACCCAAAAACAAAACAATGAAATAAAGATTGGAGCTTATGAGTTTACCTCTATTGTAGTGTTGTAAAAGGTTGTTAATTTGTTTAACAACCAAACCTATTGATTAGCCAAAAAACAGAAAACTAAGAATTATAAGATTCATAAAGCAATAAATGAAACACAAAACCAAGATCTATAATTTGTAATCTTTTCCAATTCACTAAACAACAAACAAAATAAGAAACCAAGGCCTATAAGTTGTAGTTTCTACTAATTCACCAACAACAAACAAAACACAAAACCAAGAAGCAAGCAAAGCACAATTTTAAAAAAGAAGCAAAAAAAACTAGAATTTAATAAAAACTTACTTAGAAACATAAAGTGCATGTGAAAGGTCAAGGCTTATAACATTCCAAAAGTCCAAGGTCATGTTTAGTCATTTAGTCCTTATGAAGCTCACAATAAAAGAAAACAACCTATAGCCAATGTTGCAAAAATGTTAAATTTACAACCTCAACTTGCAAGCTTGTATCGACTTACGAAAAGGTTCAACGAAACTTACAAGTTGCTTACAAATCGACTTCCAAAGAAAGCTTGGAAAAACTGCAAAGTTACAAAACACACAAATCAATTTACAAAAAACCTCAATGAAACTTAATATAAGCTTACAATTCAAGTGTGTTTTCAACTTGAGCATCATCATCAAGTGAAAAAGTGCAAAGTTGCAAAGCGAAAATTATTGAAAGGAGATCACAATGGATTCTAGTTTTTAAGCCTAAACCCTAAACAACCTAAACCTTAAATTCATATTCCCTATTTTCAAAATTTAATGGGTTGGATACGATTATGTGTTAAAGGTTACTAGACCAAATATAGTTACATATAGGATTATACATAACATACATTTGATAGTTGTATATAGAACCAAATATTAGGAATTTAATTTTTTTTGGATATGTATTCATCCATGCCTTGTGATTATCCGAATGCAAAACCAAATTTTCATGTATAACTGGTCAACACTAGTAGATAGGCTTGAAAGAGGTAGCTTATTAAAATATTTTAATGTAAATAAAATGGACATGAAAATATGCACATTAATTTATTATTTATATTCATGTAAGTGAGTAGGGGAAAGGAGTGTGATAGTTGGGCATGGAAGAAGTACATATGAATAGCATAGCCTTGACAAACAAATTTTTTATTATGCAAAATGTTTTAAATAATATATCATTTTAAAATTATATTAATTTTTAAAACTTGGACATAAACTTGCATTATTCATTGACAACATATGTTTGAAAAGGTAAGGAGAAATTAAACAATTATCTATTGTCCATATATAAGTTTTTTAATGTTTTTAAGAAATTGTTAATTATATGTCACCAAGGTCCAATTAATTTTCAAATGTTTTTCAATCACTGATGAAAGAAAATTTCAAAAGCATTGAATAATAATTTTAAATTTAAGCCAAAAAATATTCACACAAACATTCTACATTACATTCAATTAATGCTTTCAATATTTATATTTTAATGATTCCACAAAATTTCCCAAAGTTTATAAATGTTAATTGTCCAAATTCCTTAATAGTACATTTTTGCATTATATTTTGATTGTGACCAAAATGTGACACCATTTTATATTCATTTTATTTTTAAAATAATTACATGGGCACCTTTTAAACATATTAAAATTTAAGGTTTGTGAAAAACTATATATAAATTCCACAAAAATCATGTTCAAAAGGACTTCAAAAAGCTATTTCATAAAGTTTTTTAATAAAATCTTTATATTTCCATGTCATCTTGAAAATGGTTTGGAAACCTTTATTTTAAATTTTCCATGACATTTATGAGGTGCAAAAACTAATAAATGACACAATTAATGCAAAATTTGGAAATTGTGAATCCATATGCACACCGTTTGTGTACTATTACATTTCAGGGGGTGAAATATAAAAGTCTTTCATTTCAAATATTTATATTGTTTTAATTTTTTTTTTCCCCCTTTCACAAGTAAATGTAGTTAGAATCATTAAATTGAGTCCTTCTTAAATAATAATTATAACAAATACATGCACTAGACATTTCAATCCATAAAGGTGTAGAAAAATTAGCTTGTTACATGATTTTATGAACACTCTAGTTTGCAACTACCCCTTGGGCTTGTGAGGTTTAAGGCTTGTTAGTATGCTACAAATGATCACAAAGTTTTTGTTAGGTTGAAAAATGTGAGTGTGAAAGAAGTTCAAATTGGTTTTTAAAAAATCATTATTTGGACCAAAAAGTTTGGGAAAGGGGGGGAAGAATGGGAGTGGGCTTCTTTCGAAAGTCAAATATAATGTCATAAATTAAAGACTTTCATGAAGATTGTATTTGCTAGTAAGGTCATTATGTTTGAAGAAACCCTTGAGTTTAAGAATGCCATAATTATTTGTTATGGAAGGTAAAAATTTGTTGTTTTCCAACAAATAGTACCTAAAGCCCAAGTGTGGGTTATTATTAAGGTAGTCACATTTACCTTGAATCTTGTTGTATTAGCTTGTGTGATGAATCAATCTAAGGGCCACTAGTTGTTGTCAAATGCCTTGACAACAACTATTATATACCAATCATATGGACATGGAAGCTTCACTATTGTAGCTTTTTAGTGGGCTTTGAATCTTTGACCCTTTGGAAGTTGAGATCCTCCTTTTTGTACATGAATATGCAAACGGAGGCAATAAAGGTAATCAAATAGTTTTTTAGGGTTTTTGAGGTCTTTTGATGGATGACATGCTTACAACATGATGGCTATGATGTTGGATCCATGTTTCAAGTCTTTACACATTGTGAAAAATTTGGTCGGATGTGGGAATGTAATATGATTAGCATTTGAATATGATGTCAAGGTTGTCGTTTTTGTTGTGATGGTGTGTTTTGATCAATTAAACCCTATTACATTGCATCTATTGTAGCAACATTTAATGTTGTGAAACTGAAATTTGAAAAAAGAATGTTGTGTGGGGGATTTAATTGAGGAATGTTCTTGAGCAATCTAGTCATTGGAGAATTATCTTTGTTTAGGAGGTTCTCTATTTCTTCATTTGCATGTGTAGATCCACTAGCTTGGTGGCGCATGCATTAGGGCCAATTTCCAAACATGGGTTTCCTTGCAAAATAAATTTTTGGAATCCCGGGTTCACAAATAGAAACTAAACCGGTTTTTTGTCTTGTTGGGGTGGTGACATTGTCACTTGCAAGTGGAGAACATGGACCAGATTATTAATTTGGTGAATAATTGGCTTGATGACTTATGTGTCAATTGCAAGCCAAATTTAGACTTCAAGCAATACTTGAAAGCAAAAGTCTTTGGTAAAGGAGAACTACAATTTAATTGATGAACATAACTTTTTTGAAGAATTGCAAGTTCATGGTGATTGATTTTGTGGGGCTAGGGTGGGTTTGTGTGAGGTGTGGTTGGGGCAGGGAGCTTGTGTTGCAATTGGATAAAGTTTTTCATAGAATTGGGGTTCAATTCCCCAACAAGTTACTTTGTTTTGGATTTGTTCATGTTGGTTTTGTTCTAGGAGGGTAGGCTTTACTCAAGGTGATTTTTTTCCCATAAGCAATAGAATTGAAAATTTGATAGGCATAACCTTTGTGCATATCCATCATGTTTTGAAAATTGGAAATTGTCATATTCATAACCGACAAAGGAATGTTTTAGAAAATAAATGTGTAATTGGCCGGTTTAGTAAATTGAATTTTCTTTTGGAATACATATCCTTCTTTGTTAAAAAAAAACATAAAAAATGCTTTATTGGTATCCATAGGATAGGTCTAAAAGTTGATAGCCGAACAACATTGCTATCTACTTAACCCTTTTCTCATTAGCATCTACATGGGCATGAAAGGTGATGAACTATTTGGAACCATATGAGAATATTTTCTTTAAAACTGATAGAAAAGGGTAGGGGGCCAGGTGAGGAGGATTTTGCCCAATTTGCAAAACTCTACTGGCAAGTCAGACAATAGAGCTCATCCAGGAACATGCAACAGAGTGAAGACATGGAGATGATGGAGCATTGCTACCAGCAGTTGGCATTACTGCAGGTTGCACACCTAGGCCCTTTCAACAAGGAGCAGATTTGTTGACATATTTGCCTATTTGTTGCTTACTATCTTGATTTTGTGTGATTGCCCCATCTCCTTCCTGCCAGCTTAATCCTCCACATGTATCAGATTCAATGCTTGCAAGATGTGTATCGATACACCAACGTGGAATTAACATGTCTGAGGGCTTTCAGCCAAATCTGTTCTTGTTCCAAACTGAGCAATGTGAACTCTGTTGTGATTTAAATGTGTATGTCAGGTCTTGATGCATTCGAATGTTTCAAATTGGGGTAACAAGGTGGGCTAGCCAATTGATTGATTCTTACTCCTACTGCTCTGAGTCTGTACAGTGAAATATTCACATTCTTGATGCGCACTAAACTCACTGTCTATGGATTGGAAGATAAATGGCACTATCTTCAGGTATATCTTGTTGTCCTGTTAGGTTTGTATCAATCACTTAAGGCCCATATGCCTGCATGTTGTCTAGGCAGGCCACTGCCATTCTGGTCTCCAACAGAGCCATCTTGCATGTAGCTTCTCTAGCAGCACAAGCCCTCAAGTTTCATGAAGATTAGGATCTGTGAATGTTCTGCCTTTTTTGACACTGGCTGACATTTGTCTGCCTTTTCACTTTGTTTGGCATGTTTCAACTTTGTGCTCATGACATTGTTGTTGCTTTGGATGGTACAGAGGGATCTATGTTTAATGTGGAAGTTCAGGGGCACCATTAGGAATAATTGTCATTTGTACTAACTTCCATCACTGTCATTGATGGAGAATTTGTCTGCTTCACTTGTAGGTAACAGGATGCTCCCTTGACAAAAGCAGGCAGTCTTCAGATTATGAACAATAAAAAGAGAGATTTTGGATGCTCAAGTTTTATTATACTTAGTGTACCCATCTCTAACTTACTTTTGGAGAGCTAAGTTGTGCTATGTTGTATGAAGCATGGCCCTTAAGGCTTGTGTGAGGAGGTGGATGCAGGCAGCAGATAGGGCATGTAGTGACCACAGTCCAGCACTCTGTTGAGTCCCAACTGCAACATGTTGTTTGAGGAAGATTTGTTGACTCTGTCCAGCAACAGGTATGCACTAATCATTAAGAAGTAAAACTGTCGCATGCTCCAGACTCTGTTTTCTGGGTTGCCATACCTGATATGGGCAAAACAATGTAATTTCGACTCTGTTCAAAGGACTCTAGATTGTCAAATTTTGCAGCCCTCAAAAGATTTCCAGATGCAGCATATATCCACAAAATGGATTTGAGCATCTGCTGCTACACACTTTGTATGATTGATCCATGCTCCATCAATTTTGAAGGCTTGTTTTAGGCCTGATAATATTGCAACCACATAGAAAGATTTCTTTGACATCACAGTTTGCAAGGTGCTATGGTAAGTGGACCAGCTCTTGAAACTTTTTGAACTTGTTCTTAAAACTACTTGGGAGTGCAGGTTGGGATAGCTGAAGATATACATGACTTGGAACAGGTGCATTCAGCCTATATAGAAGACTGCTGTCACCACTAAGACTGTCACCGTTTATTGCATCACTTTAGCTTGAGTTTGGTGGTATGAGTTGCCTAGAAAACTTGGGTGTGGAAACTGATTGACGGTGGGAATAGACAATTCCTACAGTTCAGCAGATGATGAATTGTATGCTCGAAAGTGAAGAGTATGTGGGAGGTGATTTTCACATCCAGGGACATGTGTTTGACTGACCAAGTGTGGCTAGAAAGCAATTATGTTGGAAATGGTTAGCTTTATGCTTGAAGATTTTGACTGATAGGCACTTCCTGTCAAGAGATATGAATGGGGTGAAGGCATCTGTAGACATGGGGTGACACCATCATGCAATGCACTCCGGACTTCCAGGTCAATCTCAGTCCAGCTAGTCAGGAAGGTGATAGCAACTCTTACAAACTCAGAAATGACAACCTGTTTGTGAAGGCATGGTTCCTCATTGTTCCTCATGCTACTCTGTCTGTACCTTATTTCAATGTTAATGACCGGGATTCTTGAAAGTGCTGAAGTTTCTCCATGGACAGCCTGAGTTACCAGTAGAAATTGTGTCTTTGAATGGGAAAGGGAGGTGTGTCACAGACAACTGTTTCAAATAAATGATTGTCAGTGAGTTTGAAAGCCCATGATTTGCTCAATGAGTCATGTATGCAATTTGTAGAGAGAAGCAGTAATTGGACAAATGCAACTGTCTGTGTTCTCGTGTTTCCATTGACCCTAGAAACTGTTTGTGTATGTGGAATTCAAAGGGGTCCTTGCAGGAAGAATCAGGCAACCAAGTTTTTCTGGTCATTGTGTACCTTGGATGAGGCATTTGCTCTAAGGTTGCCAAGAGACTATAGCATATGATGTGTTGGCAGGCACCAGATATGGTCTTCCTCACCTTGTATTGAAGTTCTGATGTTTATATAGTGCAATTGTGCAGTTGCTTGATATGAAGTACACATTTGAGGCCAGTCTATGGAAGCTGTATGTGTTTGACTGGAGGCCATAACCATGGTGCTGATTTTTGCTCAGTGAGTTCTGGATGTGCCTGGACTTCAATGGCTTTGTTGCATGCACCTGTTCACAAGCCAGGTGAGAAAAAGTAATCTTGCGTAAAGAAGTACTTCTCAGGCATTTCAGGGTTGATATTTTAGAGGTTATGAATGAAAGGGAGCGGGGTTGTACTTGTTGCAGCAAGGAGCAAAGGGTGGAAGATCTTTGGAGACCTGAGTGAAGGCACTACAGCATTTGCTGGATGGAAATGGGGACAGTTTCAGTTTTCATGTGACTCCCCAACTCTTGCAACTCCTGCTGAAGAAGAAGGCCTTGCAGCACCAAAATTGGTTGTGCGAGAGACAGGGTGAATCTTGTACATCAGCTCTCTCTCTCTCTCTCTTTGTCAGGTCTCACCACTTGAGGTCTTGAAAGAGTGAGTGTGTCTTGGAAGGAAGTCTAGTGATGGAAGAGAGAAGCAAAGAGATCCAATGAGATACATGTCTGTCTTACTGTGAGAATTGAGATGTTGAGAAACTTGAAGAGCATCCCACCATACTATCAACATCAAGAGGTGGGTTTGTGTTACTGATTTTATTGGCCTTGCCTACCAAGGCAAGGATATTGTGTGTTTAGATTCATGATAGAGTACTAGTGTGAACCCTGTGCATAATGCACATGTGTGTTATTTCAACAATGTTTGGTTGATGTTTTTGGTTTTTTAAAAAAAAAATTCTTTTCAAACAAATGTCTGTGGCCTGGGCGCTGTTCTCGGGAGATTGACTGATTGCCTTCGGGGTCCTATCTGGTCCGGTCTAAGGTAAGGTGATAGGTACCTAGGATGATCCCGTAGTTTCAACAGGCTTTGTGACCTAGGCTAGTAGGTACCTACTACCTACCCTACAAATAACGGCGCGGTGAAAGTCACAGATTGATAGACAGACTTGTTGAATTAATATATTAGATATAGTAATTTAAGGGATTTTGGCCCCTAGGTAATAAATAATACGTCTAGTTTTATATGAGGATTTTTGAAAGATGATATTTTCGCATGTGTTGAAACTTGAGATTCGTTTTAGAGTTATAATATCTTGAAGGATTTTGGTTCCCTTTTGAGGATTTTTTGAAGATTTTGAAGATTTTTTTCCGGTTCTGTTTTGTTGGTAGTTTATCATTATTTTTTTTAGTGTTTTAGGATTGATAACCTATGTACCTGAATATCATCTAGGTCATCTAGGTAGGTTATTAGATTTTGAAATTTAATGCCAATTGGTTAGGTTATTACCTTGTCATAAAAAAAAATCAATAATTGACCAGTAGGTTATTAACAACCGGATTCATAATTGAGCTAATACTCTGATCAAAACTCAATAAGAGGCCAACACTAGTTTATATATATTTGTAATTGGAAGGACAACCTTGGGTTATAATTGGTGTTGTGCATGTAAGTGCCAATAGTTGTATACATATAGCTTGTAAATCTTGTGTTAAGTGTAATTCATTTATAGTTACACATCCAAACTTTTTACACTTACACTTACATTATTGTCATGTATAATTTTTAAAAACATTTACATGAGACCAATGTAAATATTTGTCAAATACATTTACATGACTTGTGTAAATATTTTGGTGGCACGTAAATGTACATGTTATATACGCTTAATGGCCACATCTTCTTGCAAATCCTTATTTATTAGTTGTGGATGCATCCAAAGGACAATTTTATTATTTTGCAATGAGCCACTTTGATTGGCCTTGCATGATACTTTAATATTTCCCAAACATTAGCATTTTCTACCAATATGGGATTATGATGGTTTTATTCCAACGAATACCTTGAATGCACATTTTGTTCCACCTCATTGTTTGAGTAGAACGTTTATTATTGAATATTCCTCATTGTAATTTTTATAAAAGCTTAGGTATTTATTGTATTTATTGTGATTCATATTAATTAGTTTAATTAATTGTGATGCTCCCAAAGCAAAAATGTTTTGTTGGGTTTGTTTTTGTTTTTTTGCAATGGGTCATTTGGTTGGCCTATCACCAAAAACATTTTGAAATCCCATCCATCCCCAAGTAAAAATCACATTTTTTACATTGTTTTCATAGTTACATAAAATCATATAAATGTGTTTGTTTTATACGACCTTGTAAAATCATATAAATATATTTAATTTTACACTTACATTGTTTTACATAACATAAAATAGATTTACATGATTTTACACTTACCTTTACATGTCTCTTATTTTACATTTACACTTACACAAACATAAATGGATATTAAACACTTACACATAGTGTAAGTCTTAAACCAGTTATAGACACAACACTAGTTATAATATACACATTATTAAACACCTTCTAACACTCGTTTTGACTTTCAAGTGCTTGAATTCATATTATGTTTAAAAATAATTAAAAAAATAAAAATGGCACAAGTTATAAAAACTCAAACTTGAGGGGAAAAAAGGTTTTTATTTGCTATTCCATATTTTAGACACACATCATTCTCACTTAAAAAAAATAGAATCATATAAGAAAATTTAATGAAATGTTGAACTTATTGAGATTCACCAATATTATATTCTATTAGAAGGTTAAACTAAACAAACTTATTTGAAATTTTCATTCATTGATAGCAAAAAAATGTCATGCAAAACAGCTCAACATCTTTTGCAACAATTAACAAATGACCTATTGGAATTTTACATATAGGTTTTACTATTACATTTTAAGCACATATTGCATCACAAGGTTAATTTCATATCTTTGCTTACTTTCCCTTGCTAAGTTATACAATTAATCTTTATTGAACAATCCATGTTAGCATGTTGATTATTCATTAGGTTGTTTTCATGACAATTGCATACATTGATCAATAAATGATTCATAAAACATTATGGATGTAAACTAGATTTCTTAGTTGTACATTCATTTAAACAATCACTTTAGTGGTATTACTATTCACTATGTTTCATTATTTAAGTTTTATTGATCTATTTGCTTAATCCCAATATCTTATCTTGAAATTTGAGACAATAGAATCTTCTAGTTACATGCCAAGTAAGTTCATGCATTTGAAGTTTCCATGTACCGTATCTTAGATTCAAGATTTATGAAGTTTAATTATGGAATTTGGCTAATAAGGTTCAGGTCATCAAAATTAAATCAAAATAAAACACTAGTAAATATCCCACAAATTAATTTAAAATATATAAATGTAAAGAATTAATCTTAGATTTGAGACTTGTAAGGTTTTCAAATTATGAATTTGGCTAATGGAGTTGGGTCATCAAAATAAAACATTAGGATATATCCCACAAATTTATTAAAAAAAAATTTAACTAGAAGAAAAATCTTAGATTTGAAATTTGTGAAGTTTAACTATGAAAATTGGCTCATGAAGTTGGGGCATGAAAATAAAAAATTGGAATGTATCTCACAAATTTTACTAAAACATATGAACTTAAAAAATTAAGCTTAGATTCGAGATTTGTGAAGTTTAATTATGAAAATTGGCTTGTGAAGTTGGGGCATGAAAATAAAAAATTGGAATGTATCTCACAAATTTTACTAAAACATATGAACTTAAAAAATTAGGCTTAGATTTGAGATTTGTGAAGTTTAATTATGACAATTGGCTTGTGAAGTTGGGGCATCTGAGTTTATTGGCTAATGAATTTGGGTGATAAATATAAAACATTAGAGTGCATCCCACAAATTGATCAATCAAAAAAATAATATTAAGTGGAAAAATTAGATATTCTGCTTTTCCCTATTCACACCTTGGAGATGGATGTAGGCAGGTGGTGTGAACGGGGTAAAGAGTTGGGTGTCCAGTTGGAAGGAATTCAGATTTAGCCTACATTGTGTGCGGCAAGTGGTCCTGGTACTGCAAGCAACCCGGCACTGTGTGCGGCGAGTGGGGTACCCGGGTTGCTGCTGGCTGGTGGTGGTGGTGGTGGTGGTGTGCACATGGTGATATCCGAGTTCATCTGCGATCGAAGGAGAAGAAGAGCGGGAGACGAGGAATGAGCGCGTCGGGAAGGATCGGGGCGCAAGCATGTACGGCCGAGCGATGAGCAACCGCAGCGGGCCCGCGGAGCAGCACACCGTGAAGTTGGAGCAGGTACCTCGGTGGATTGAGCAGGAACGACTGTCTCCTACCGCCAGCTCCAGCCTCTCAGACGGAGGCTCAGATCGTGACTTCCTCGACCCACTCACATCCGGTACCATGATCCCACAAAGCTTTAGCCTCTTTACTTCTTGACGCCCCGCCCTTGCCCTCCCCTATTTAGCCGGAACCTGCCAAGCAAAACAAGACCCCGATCCACGAAGCCTTGCTTCGTCAACCCGGCCTTGATTCTTGAAACCCTAATGCCGTGGATCAGGACTGCAAAACCGACGCCTACCACTTAGGAAGACTCTTGTTTCTAATCTGGAAAACATCACTCGTGCAAAGTGTGCAGGATTCTGTTTTTGTTTGTCTGCTTCTCGGTTTGTTTGTTAAACCCTGAAGTGGCAGACTAGTAGGCATGCCCAAAATTGGTCGTCAGGGTTACAAGTATGTGAGAGTCTCTCTGGGGTTATTTAGGTCCCTTTGTGGAGCTGAACCTGGTTTATAATGGATTTTATCTGCAGTTTCTGCTCACATCTCGTTTGCCATAGTTTCTGTAAGCTTAGGGTTACTAGAATGTTATGATATTCAGCACCCTACTTGTGGACCTCTTCTTTTGTGATTCAAGAGGTGTGGATTACATTTTTTATATCATGGAATATTTTATCTTGGAAACAGTTTTGGTAATTCACACAGATGCAATTCAGTATAGTCATGAATCTTGAGGAGTGACATGGAAATGCTCAGATGAAGCCAGGATTTGATTACCTGAGAGCAGTGATACATATCTATATATCCTGGGCTTGAACTGATTCTGTGGAGTTTGAAAAGGTGATCAAATGACATTTGTGCAAGTGAAATTGGACTTTTGCACAATGGCATTAGATGACTTTGCTTGAAGAGAAATTAGGGTTAGGGTTGTGTGCTACCTAAATTCCTTCTGGGCAGGTTACATTTTTCTTCATGTCTTGTACATGATGAATTGAGGTTCCTAAACAATCAATATTATGGATGTGTGCCATCTTGTTTTACTGCAGAGCATTGGTCTGTTAGTTGAATTGGCACATTATCCTGTCAAGTCTGTTCTTCTGGTACAAAAAACTATGGCCCTCAGCTGGAGCTAATGCTTTGGCATATTTCTGTATGTCATGGAATTTAGTAGTAAGTGGATGTGTGTTGCCTCAATTGTTTCAATTGAAAAGGTTCAGGGTGCATGCACTTGAAGTACTGTATATTGGCAGGGTTTATTGTAAGTTGTGTGCTTATAGATGATATTGTGGACAGGCACAGAAAATGGGAGAGCCAACTATGGGATAGTTTCTAAGTTCCCATTAAATCATGAGGTGAACTCAAAGGTGTACTGCTGGAAAGGGACACCATGGGCTTTAGAAGTTGATGCTGTTGTCAATTCTACCAATGAGGTATGGCTAGTCTGGTTTCTGCAATGAAGGTGTGTTTATCTGATAGACGTACATGTCAGTTTTAGCCTTAAGGAGTATGATGGGCACAGTCATGTAGGATTTCAAAGACATGGATGAAACCAAATGGTCTGGGGACATGTAAGATATTTGGTTGGATATGTAGTTTAAGGTACTGGAAGGTATTAGTTCAGGGCTGAAGGACTTTTATTGGGGAGGCAGAGTCCTTTTCTTATGTTGGGCTCAATATGTCAAATTCACATGTTTCTTGTCCAGTGGATAAAAAGCCAGCATATGGGTTTATGGATGATGTGAGCACTTCATAAGTTCTGCTGAGGTTGGCCAGGAGCAACTTTGAAATCTGCGCATCATGCTTGAGGGTATTCACTATCTGCTACTCTCTGTCCTTTCCAGGGTCTGGATGAGGCACATAGCAGTCCCGGTTTGCATGCTGCTGCTGGACCTGGGCTTGCTGAGGAGTGTGCAATGTTGGTAAGTTGATATATCTTTCAATCTTGGAGCTAAATGTCTCTGAGAAATTATTACTTGGAGTTATTTCCTTATTTCAATTTCACCCTGCTTTATGTGAAGTTGGTTCCCTGATCTGTTAGTATTCTTCTTTTTGGTTTCCTCTTTTCATATTTAATGGAGATGTCAAGCAAGTTGGTGCATTGAATTAGCTTGTCATTATGCTGCAGGGAGGCTGTCGAACTGGACTTGCCAAAGTTACCAGTGCTTATGATTTACCAGCAAGGTGCAACATCTCTTGCAATATGTTTATTCATCAGGACAGAGTCATTATTTCAGTAGGCTATATTACAGTCATTGAATTTGGATCTGCTCCTATTGCTGGTTTCAAAGTTTCCAATTTCTTGTTCAGTTTTTGGCAGCTCAGATAGGTGTTCTGAACATTTTTATGCTGTGAAGGAGAGCTTGTTGAAATAATGTGATTTGCATTTTTCTGTAGGCGGGTAATACACACTGTTGGACCTAGGTATGCAGTGAAGTACCACACAGCTGCAGAGAATGCCCTCAGCCATTGCTACCGTTCCTGCTTGGAACTTCTTATTGAACAGGATCTGGAAAGGTTGGCCTTCCCACCTATTTTTCTATTGTTGGGGTACAATGCGACATTCTGTAAATAGAAGGCTCTCCTATGCTAAACTTATTCTGGTTTGATACTTGGTTGGACATTTTTATTTTAGATTTCCAGTGTATCTTGTTACCATACTTGCCCATGGCTTTTTCACTTCCAGTATCACAGAGTATTTGGCTTGCAAATAGGTTAGTCCATTTGATCACAAATTTAGAATCAACTTGGCCATCCCCAAGTGAAGCTGTTAGAACAACATATGTGGTACAGAGTTTACACAGAGTGCTCCAACTGTTGGTAAAGGTGGGGGAATTTGGTGGTGTCCATAGCATGGTATCATCTGGTGTAGTAAGTTTCAAGGAGTGAGTGGAGATGACCTTCAGATTGTCCTACACTGATGCTTTTAATCCCTTGTAATGCCTTCAGTATTGCTATGGGGTGCATTTACACTGAATCTAAAGGCTATCCTCGAGAACCTGCTGCACATGTGGCCATCCGTAAGTTGCCTTCTTTACTAGCTGAGCTTGAGCCACAAATTTCTGTTGTTGACAAATCATGATATCTGCCTGGAATTGTGACATTGTATTTATGTTTGACCTCCTCCCATTTTAATTTGAACTTTGAAAATGTGACCAGGCACTGTCCGTCGGTTCTTGGAGAAGCATCATGATAGAATCACTGCAGTTGTTTTTTGCACATCGTCTTCTACTGATTCAGAAATCTACAAAAGGTATTTACAGTGTTGATGGTATGTAAACAATGCCAGCTTTGTAATAGATCTTGGGATTGCAGTGCCTCTAGCTGTTTGTAATAGGTAGGTCGTGCTTTCACATACACAAATAGTCCCTGGTCCTAAAACCTTGCATGCAGGGAGGGAGTCATGTACTAAGACAATTCGTGTGATGTGATCTGGAATGCTTATGAGGTTTTCTGTACATTTTACAGCTCAACAATATTTCAAGTGGGACTTGCCTTTACTCTCATCCTGGTGACCAGGACTTTTGCATGAGGTGACATTGGATTCCTCTGTATGTAGGGTCATTCATAACCACTTCAAATGTGGATTTTTGTGCAGGCTACTGCCTCTGTACTTCCCAAGGGATGCTTATGAGGAGCAGGTTGCAGCTACCAAGCTGCCAACTGATGTTGGTGATGAAAATGGAGAAACAGTCATATCAGAGAGAAAGATCCGAATATCAGCTCTACCTGCAAGTTCGCCTGTCAGTACAGCCCCTCTCTTGGATGATGTGACTAATCCTCACCACTCCCACTCTATGCCTAGCAACAGGTGGGTTCATCATTACTTTAGATGGTGGTTCCAGGCTTGATTTCTTCATTGTTCTTCACCAGGATTGTGGGGGAAAGAGCATTCACAGATTGATAGATTTCAGTAAACATCACTGCAGTCAAAGATGCACAGTTCAGAAACACTATAGCTTTAAATCATTGTCTGTTACAGGAATGAGCCAATTGATGCATTAGTGGATCCATCATTCATGTCAATGATACGAGATCCCGATCAAAGACGGAAAGAGCAGTGGGAGAAAGCTGCACAAGCACAGGCAGGGTGGGCTTGGGGTAAATGGGTTGGTCTTGGGGGCATTGGTGCCCCTGCATTGAGTGTACCAGAGCAGAATTCACTTCATGCACGATTTCTAGCGAGGGCAAATGCTTTGAACCTGATGGAAGTTGCAGAGATGAAAATTTTGTATGCTCTAACCTATAACCTGTGAAAAGGCCCTTTTGAAATGGTTTTTGACTTTTTTCTTGCACAGTACAGTACAGAACTCCAGCTTCCACTTTACCTGTCTACCTTTTTCTGTGCCTGTGCCTATAACTGTGCAAGCTAATTTTTTGTGGGGAGTTGCATTCTAGATATCGGGGTGGCATTGATGTGGATGGGCGACCAGTGATGGTGGTTGTGGGTGCCCACTTCCTTCTTCGCTGTCTTGATCTTGAGCGTTTTGCTCTTTATGTCATAAAGGTTTGTTACCTTTGCCCCATTTCTTTATGCTGAGCAGTTATTCTGGACTTTCTTATATGTACTCTCTTTGTTTAAATTTTTTATCCTTGGATTCTTGCTGCAATCAGCTTTATAATCAGTAGAATATGTTTGAAGGAATTGGATGCCTTCAAACCTTCTGAGCTTGGCACTGATTTCCATCTAAGAATGGTCAACTTGAGTTTGCACCTGATTTTTCCTCCAGGAATGACCTGAGGAAGATCTTTATTATGATGAGATGTTGCCACAACACATCTTTGATGCTTATGCTCATGATGCGTCAATGAGGACACCTTCTGATTTGACATTTTGCAGGAATTTGAGGCTGTCATTAACAGGCCTTACACAATTGTGTATTTCCATTCAGCTGCCTCCCTTCAGCTGTAAGTGTTTGCAATTGGGGTTACTTTCTATGGATTGCATGTCATGTTTTCAAGCTAACAAGTTTTCCTGCAATTTCTGTTGCTGGACTTTTCCTCCCTGCTCTCCTTCCTGCAGGTTTGTGTTCCATTGGCAGCTGTGGGCAGCTTAAATGCTGCATGTCTGCTTCCATAGCATATTTGGTTGGTGGAAATATTGATCTGGTGTCTTACTCTCTCTGACCAGGCAACCGGACTTGGGTTGGGTGAAGCGTCTCCAACAGATTTTGGGCCAGAAGCACAAGCATAACCTGCATGTATGTCAAGCAATATGCTCATAATAAACAAAATGTTTTCTCCTTGGTTGACTAGAACACAATGGTGAGCATGAAGAGTACTGTTGAGTTGGGATCTGGTCTACAATGACCTTTTTAGACTGTGATATGTTAGATTTGGATGTCTAATCTGTGCAAGTTCAGTTAGCAAATGCAATGGTCTAGTATTTTGCATCCTTGAAGTTATTATGACCATCCTCTTGCTGAATTATCACTCTTATTTGTGATGTGGAATTTTATGGCAGGCAATATACATGTTGCATCCAACACTGGGTCTGAGGGCTACAGCGATTGCGCTACAGTTGTTTGTGGACCCTGAGGTTGAACACAAATTCTCTTGATTAGTCTATGGTGATTATGTTATAGGTTCTTAAAGCAAGTCCTTTATGGGTAGCTACTGTATGGTCTACTATGGTGGCAAACCAACCACCTTGGTATCACTGAAGGAAGGAAGGTTGAAATTTATACCACCATAGGCTGTTTCCTGTATTCCTGGTGCTTGCCAACCTGCTTGAGAAGTCACTGGAAGCCATAGATCCTTGATAAGCCTTTCTGATGGGTCTGATGCTGGTGTTGACAGGTCTGGAAAAAGGTTGTGTATGTGGAAAGGTTATTGGAGCTCTTCAGATATGTTCCTCGCGAGCAGTTGACAATCCCTGATTTCGTGTTCCAGTACATCTCGAACCTTCCACCACTTGCACTTATGTTATATTGTTTTGACAGATTCATTGGGGGAGTTTGATGCCAAATTCAATGTCTGTGATGGACAGTCCAGAGTTCTGATTATTTATGAGGATATGTATGTCATATTGCAATGGAGTGACATGAGTGTTTGCTATCTTTGGAAGTGACTTTTGACTTTTGGTTTTTTTGATGTCTCTTTGGTGCTGACCACATCATGACTAGTCTTCCTGTTGCTTCTGGAAATGCAACAGAAAGTACTGATGAAATACATTTTCTTAAGTGTTGGCCTGAAGATATTGAGCAGATTATTATATACTTATCCATAACAAGTGTTGGGAGCTGATGATTGAATGGGAAGTCATTGCACATAGTTGCTGCCATGCATGATGAAGATCATGATGTGATATTTTGTGATTGACAGTCACAAGCTTAGGTCCATTCTTTCTCCTATTGTTTTGTTTTGATTTGACCAGAACTGACATAAGAGTTACTTTCAATATGTTATTGCAGATTTTTCTCTGCAATGTCATAGACTTGTCTTTGATGGGGATGGACAGGCTCCTGTGCTAGTTTGGCATGCTTGAGTCTTATATATTGCATCACCTGTACAGAGATTGACAACAATCTTGTGACTGAGAAGTGGATACTTTTGACTGTATTGGTTGGATGATGTGAGAATGGTGGTCTTTTATCTGCATATGCCACAGGCCAAAGCTTTTTGGGCTATGATGGTGTGTATGATGGCTGGTTCCAGTAGGACAAGTCTATAGTAATTCAAGAGGGTCCATTGGCTGACCAGTGTGATATCCTGTGTGCAGGCATGACCTGGAGATCAATGGGGATGGGGCTCTTGGGACAGATCCCAGAACAAGGGTGATTTCTAACAGAAACCTTTTGGGTTCTCACTCTCGGTAGCTGGGTGCTACCTTGTAAAATTCATAGACTCCACTGTAGGAGTATGTGTATGTTGAGGGATAATATAGCCTGGCCAGGCCTGCCACAGTAGCTCATTTAGGTAGTGATTGATTTTCTGATAACATTATGGCAAGAAATGGAATTTAGTCTTTGGGTCTTTGGGTGGTGTATACAGCACAAAGACATCTGTTCCATTTAGAAGAACTTCCTCAACAGCTTTTGTATCTACCTTGAATTTAGTTGAACTTTGGAAAATACTCAGCAGCTTGTGATGGCTCAAATTGTGACAGCTTTGATGCGTTGGCACCAAAATTTACCATCACTTCTCAACATTTGTAAAATATTTAGATTACATAATAGATGCTTTTAAACATTTGGAAGATAATTTGAATAACTTGGTTTGTGGTTCATGAAATTAATCTATCATCATCCATATTTTTTTTTGTTAATAATGGATGTGATATATATACATCATTGTTCCTTTGGATGAAAACAGGAATTGGTTAAAAGGACTCCTTGGATGGCAAGCCTTTCAGAAAGGTGTATGGAATGATCTTTGTTCATGTACTCTAATATTTCAAAAAAGTACTTTTGTATTATGGAAATGTTTCTATCACCCAAACATTTCATTATATGAAAATGCAAGTTAAGAAAAAGGGTTGTTTTAGCCATTTGTGCCAAGGCGAATTGACCCCCACATTGGAATCATGGTAAAAACCTCGAAATCCATTTAAGTCATGTTACTGTCCCATGTACACAAATTATGACATTTAATCTGGGTCAAAAGAAGGATTGAAATAGTATATGACTAATCTAGAAGTTAAGAGTTTTGCACAGCCATGTGGAGCCTACTGGCTCATAAAAAAACAATATACCAATCTTGGCCAATTATGAACATAAGCACAGTTCTCTTCTTCTAACTTTTGGTAGGTATTCCAATGTATTAATGTAATGGCTGCTTGCAATGTAATAAGAACTTGCTACAATGTTATAAGCACTTGTCTATAATGTAATAAAAAAAGCTAGTTAAAAATTTGCTACCAAACTAAAATTAGGGTTGAAATGTGGTGAGAATCTTCAAGAGAGGGAAATTTGGTGACTTTTTCAGAAAAAACAGGAATATAGTGACAAAATACTCACTTTTATTTTTATTTTTTCACATTTTGGCAAAATTTGGCACTGGGCAAAATGACACCCCAATTCATTTTGCCAAACCAGTAATCATCTGAATTCATGTACTTTGTTTTTCAGCCTGAGCAAAATTTGTAAAGCTCTCTGCGACTTCCCTTTGAAAAAGAAAGGAAAAAAAGGCAAAAAAGAAAAAAAGAATTAGAAATCTGGAAATAATAGACTTTATTGTACACTACAAAGATTCAAAACTGCAGCTTTGGGGCAAAACTATTGGTGTGGTGAAATTAAAAATGTCAAGTCCCTCCTTTTCCGTGCGCTTATGGGCTCAGGCAAACATCCTATCTTTACATTGGCCAATTAACTGCGAAACTTTCTTACTGTACTGACTCCTTTTGCAGAGCATTTTCATTCCAGTTCACTTTATTGACATCCTTTACACTTTTTTCTCACAAAGAATAAAACTTTATTCAAGCCTAGACCCATTTTTCAAACTTGAAAGGAAAAGAAAAAAGGATACCTTCAGCTGCTTTCTCCCTTTAAAAAAAGAAGAAGCTTGATATGTACAACTATGAAAAAATATTGAAAATGTACTTAGAAAATATTAACCTCTTCACTAAAGCACTGTAATTGTCCTTTCCAATGGTCCAAAGACCTACCCTCTCACATACCTGCCCGATGCCTGGGTAACCGAAACATGTTCATGCCAACAGAGTAGTAAAGCAGTGTTGGCCGGGCATTGAGTTTTGACCTGGTTATCAACCCAGTTATTAATAACCTAACAGTTGGTTATTGATTTTTTGATAACCGGTTAAATTGATAACCATCTGGTATTAAAATTTAGTAACCTACCTGGATGACCCATTATCATCTAGGTAGTTTATCAATGGTTATCAATCTTTAAACATTGATATGTTTAAAAAAAAAAAAAAAAAAAAATAATAAAACACCCGAGCAGGCAGTGTGT
>Ga0116231_10004865_pt1 | contig 26931 bp, 20 predicted proteins | sample S1TSphgellanicum_2_FD_89695 | JGI IMG/M metagenome (GOLD analysis project Ga0116231, IMG submission 89695) | Host-associated microbial communities from peat moss isolated from Minnesota, USA - S1T2_Fd - Sphagnum magellanicum MG | ecosystem: Host-associated > Plants > Peat moss > Unclassified... | reverse complement strand
TTTTTTTTTTTTTTTGTTTTTTTTTTTTTTTTTTTTTTTTTTTTTTTTTTTTTTTTTTTTTTTTTTTTTTTTTTTTTTTTTTGTGGGAAGGGGATGGTTTCAAGCAAAGAGTTCCCAATAGCACCTAACTTATATCCCATATGCTTTGGCAAATGTTGAGTGTAGGGTGGGCCAAGGAGGAGGAACTCCATACTTCAAAATAGAACCTTCTGTCTTGGGCAATCTCCATGGTTTCATAGTTTTTGTGGGTTCCACTTTTGCAGCACTTTGCTATTTGGAAGGTGAGGAATCATGAAAGGAGCTGCCATATGTAAGCAAGCCCACCACATAGCAGCCAATAGCAACTCATTGCATGCTACTACACTCCAAACAAAAGTCCTTCTTCTGTTTCCAAAAGTCATGTGAAGTGCTTCAATAACTGCCAAATGCCACAAACCCCATTTGATGATGCTAATTTTTAGGGTATGAAACCAACCAATGTCCACCAACCCATTGACCTAAAATAGAAAAATAAAATAAAATAAAATAAAATAAAAATTACCTATAAATAATTATAAATAATTATATTTTAAAATTTCTCCCACTTCAACTTCTTTCAAACAAAGTGGGAAAGAAAGTCTCAAAGTGAAATCCAATGCTAGGGTACCAAGACAAGTGGCCACAAATGCATGTAACTAACTAGTGGCCCAAATTTGCCCTTCCATCCCAACTTGTGGCCCAAAATGAACCCTCTCTTTTATTGTTCCCCTCTAGTCCCCTTCAATTATGTACCTATGTACTTACCCAATATCATCCATGCATTGGAACCATGTTATCACTCAGTTGTGGTTCATCCATCCACAACCAAAGGCAATTATGTACCTATGTACTTACCCAATTTCATCCATGCATTGGAACCATGTTATGACTCAATTGTGGTTCATCCATCCACAACCAAGTCAATTATGTACCTATGTACTTACCCAATATCATCCATGCATTGGAACCATGTTATCACTCAGTTGTGGTTCATCCATCCACAACCAAGTCACCAAGGTTCCATCCTAGTAACCTATACTAGAAACTCTCCTACTTCCCTCTCACAACACCTAGGTAACTAGTAGCTACCTATGTAAGTCAATTAATTAATACCATAGGTAAGAAGATAGGGAATGGGCCTAGAATGGGTACGAGATTATTATTAATATAAGAGGATAAGTATAAAAGATAAGCAAGTAAGAAATGGGTATGTGATTACTAGTGTTGGGTGGTTCTCATTTTGAAATCAGAATTGTCGGTTTTAATTTAGGATTTTTAAAGTCTGGTTTTTAAGCAAGAATGATTACAAATTTTGTAATAAAATTCAAGGATGAAAAAAAATAAACAAAGAAAGAATAGGAAGAAAAATAAGTTTTTTCAAGTTATAAACATGTTTTTTTTAATTAATTCCTTTTATTTCAAAAGCTCATAACTTTCTCATTTCTTATTCATTTTAAACAATTTAAAATGTTATAGAATGTTAACTTAAAGGTTACAAATCATTTTTCAAAACCAAGGCAATGGAACAATGTCTGAGGAATGTTTGGCTATTTGGTTAACAATTTCTAAGTGTTTTAAGATTTTCCTTTTTAACTTTTTGACCCTTCTATTTTTTAGGGTTCATAATTTTTTCATTTCTAATTTTTTTGGGTCATTTTTTAATGTTTTGGACCCATCAAGTCAAGGGTTTTAATTTTTCTTTGGACACCATAAACAAAATATCGCTCCCCTAGAATTTGGCCTCCTCCAAATCACTAAGTGTACATATAAAATAAATAAATAAAATAAAATAAAATAAAAAACATGCACCCAAACCCCCCCCCCTCCCCAAACATTCAAATTAAAATAATCATTTGGCTTTGGTTTTAATTTTTTTTACTATGCATAAAGGCTAAAAATTGGAATTGAATAAGGTCCCACTATTTTATCCAATTATCATTTTTCTTTTAAAGAACCCTTAGTGTGACGAATGTGAACATTAGAAAACATTTTTTAATGGATGGAATTCGTCCATAAGTTCATCCATAATTTTTAGTTAAATTTTAATTAATCCCAATTAACTTCTAGTGAACTTCGAACTAAGTCCAAATTAGATTTCAGTTAAGAAAATTCTTTACTTAATGCACACATAGAAACCTCCTGGGAAACTTCCTTGACATAAATCCTCAAAGGAGTATAAATATAAATAGGACCCCTCATTTTTTTCAATATGTTCAACATTAGTCTTAGGCAACATCTTACACAATAGCCTTGTCATGTTCATATTCACATATTTTAGCATAATAAAAATGTGTTTTCACATTTATTTTGCACATCTCATGTTCTTGTTCTTAATTTTTGTGTTCTTGTTTTTGAATCATATAATCTTGTTATGTTCCTTGTTTGAAAACTAGATTTAAACCATTTTTTAAACATTTGTTCTTATGGTTATTCGTGTCCTTAATAATTTGAACATATTACATCAAGTCTACATCTATTTTTGCGTTTATAAATCATTTAGGAATTAGATTTCTTTTAGAATTGAATGTGAATTACCCCTCTTTTCAAAGGAAAAGTTTTCAAGAAATTGCAGATTACCCACGTCTTGTTGATTGAGCTTGTGGATTACCCACCTCTTGTTGGTGTCATATTTCATAGTGTTCATAATCATGTCTACATTTGGAGAAGGGATGGTTGCATCTATGAAAGAAGTCCTTGTTATTCTTAGGCATATGCAACAAGAAAACCAAGCTTTTCATGAATATGTTGTTCATCTTTAAATGTTCAAGCATCAACATCATTGGGATGTGTTCCCACGCCACCATCCCAAGTAAAGGAGACATGAATTAACCTCCCTAACAAGTTTGATGGGACACATTCCAAGTATTGAAGTTTCCTTAACCAAGTGTGACTAATCATTTGGTTACACCCCCATCGATCGTTATCCAAATGGCCTAGCTCAAATTGATCTTATTGGCACGTTACTATCAAGCACAACTTTAACATGGTTTGCACCTTTGTTAAAACAATAATCTACATTGCTAAATGATCTCGAAACATTTGTGGAGGAATTTAGCGCCACCTTCAAAAACTCTAACAAAGAAGACACATCGAATAACAAATTGCGAGCTCTTTGTCAAGGACCACACCTAGCAACTGTGTATGCATCAAATTTCAAGCAATTGGCTTGTGACATATCATGGGATGAAGTAGCACTCATGAATTCATTTCAATATGGACTACGTAACGATGTGAAGGACGTATTGCTCACCATGCCATATTCGTCCACATTGACTCAAACAAGTGTTTAAGTTGTTTGTTACAATAACAAGTTGTTTGAACATTGATAAGAGAAACATTGGGAGTTGCCAATAATCCCAAAAAAATTTGCACCTACTATGTCATTTCCATCAACATCTACATCAAAGGACAATCCCATGCAAATTGATCAAACATAATTTAAACCACTCATGGAACAAGAGAAGCAATGACAACGTGTGAACAAGTTATGCATGTATTGTGAAAAGCTAGGTCACATCACTACCAATTGCCCCAAGAAACAACTATCACATACAACTCAAGCCACTTCCATTCACACGCCACTTCCTAAAGACTCGGGAAACAAGGATGTCTAATCTCAATAAGGACTACAAAACTAGATTCGAATGCATCATGTGTTCAAAATGGTCCTAGTTTACCTTCAAACCCAACACCTTGTTTTTTATTACCAATCGCGATCAAACATGGTAAATCCATGACAATGGAGACTAAAACATTATTTGATTTTAGTGCATCTACATGTTTCATCAACAAGGAACTGGTGTGACGATGTAAATTGATTCTCGTAAGAAAAGCATGCCAATAGCCATGGAGGTCATCAATGGTTGAAGTCTTTCTTTAAGACCTATGACGCATAAAACCAAAGCTTTAGATATTACTATCGAGATGTATACAAACAAGGTGGCTTTCAATGTCATTTCATCCACAACAAACCCTATTGTCATTGGGTTATCATGGTTAATTTTGCACAAACCTCAAGTGGATCGGTATACAAAAAATCTTCATTTTAATTTACCTCAAAAGATAACATCAAACTGTGAAAAGCCTACATCCAAAAACATCATAAGTGAAGGCAAAGATTACCACTTAGACAAATCATGTACTAAATCCTTTGAATGTAACAAATGTTTGGGGAGTACCCAAGATGTCAGGAGCTCAAAAGTTTTGTTCGTTGGAACAAGAGCTTTCGTGCAAGTTGCCAAGGAAGGAAAAACATTCCTGATCTATGTTCTTCCCACATCAGATGTTGAACCGCCTCGTCATGAAATTCCTTCCCAATATAAGGAATTCAAGGACATGTTTGAAAAGAAAAATGTTGACACCTTACCGGAACATCGTCCATATGATTACACCATTGATCTTGGAAAAGGAACACAACTTCCATTTGGGTTGATCTATAACCTATCACAAAACAAACTTTGTAGTTCTTTGTGAATACATTGATGAAAACCTTGAGAAAGGGTTAATTTGACATTCCAAGTTTCTAACTAATGCCCTATTTGTCAAAAAGAAGGATGGATACTTACTAATGTGTGTTGATTGTTGTGGACTAAATTGACTCACCATCAAGAATCAATATCCTTTACCCCTAATTTCAAGATTATTAGACCAAATAAGTCATGCCAAGGTGTATACCAAGATTGATTTACATGGGCAATACAACCTGGTGTGTATTTGAAAAGGTGACAAATGGAAACAACATTCAAAACATATTACGACCATTTTGAATATGTTTTTATGCCCTTTAGTCTTATCAACACACTTGTTATTTTTCCAACACATTATGAATGATGTGTTTTGTGAATATTTGGATGATTTTGTGGTTTGTTACATCAATGACATTTTCATTTTTTTGAAGAACATGACAAATCATAAGCACCATGTATATCTTATGTTGGAGAAGCTTTGGGAAATTAGAATTTATGTCAAGCTGGAAAAATGTGAATTCATTAATTTAAAATGGGATTTTTGGGCTACATCATTTCTGGAAATGACATTTGCATGGATCTTCATAAAATCCAAACCATTGTTGGTTGGACTACCAAACTTCTATTTGAAATGTTCAATGTTTTTTTGGATTTACCCACTTTTATCAATGCTTCATTGCTCACTATTTTACAATAGTGGTTCCTCTTACTCGTTTGATTCGAAAGGATCAACCTTTTTCATGGGGAGTTGAAGCAAAAAATGCCTTCCAATCTTTGAAGGTTTTTTTCACAATTGCCCCACTCTTGATACATGCAGATCCTACAAAACCTTTTGTTTTGGAAATGAACATTTCTGATTTTGCATTGAGCATTATACTCCCACAACACAGAGAAAACAAATTTTTTCATCTCATCAACTTCCATATTTTAAAGTTTTCTTGTGCCGATATTAACTATGAGATTCATGATAAGGAACTTTTTGCCATCATGGATGCTTCCAAGGAATTGCATCATTTGCTTAAAATAACTCGACATGAAACTATTGTGTATTTAAACCATAAGAACTTGCAATATTTCATGATAGCTCGTGTTCTAAATCAATGTCAAGCTCGAAGGGCATTGTGCTTGTTTTGATTGTGATTTATCATCACATATTACCCTAGGCGCCAACAAGTGAAATCGAATGCATTATCTCGTCATTCATACCTCATGCTTAAAGAAGGAGATGCCATTTATGAACAATAATGTGACATCATTTTCAAGCCTGAACACCTTTGATTTTGAACATTATCAATAACTCTTGATGACAAAACCTTTCTTCATAAAATTCGTGAAGATTTGAAAAAAAAATCTTTTTTGTTGTTGACATCCAAAACCAACTAAGGAATCACACACATCAAATCTAAGATTTTTCTAGTGATTGTGCCAAGTTCAAGTTTTGAAATGGTTTGTTATATCACGATGGTCTTTTATATGTTCCCAATGGCTTTAACTATAAGCCATTTTAGATTTAACAAGACCATGGAACTTATTTATTATGATTATTGGTGGCCACAACTCTCTAGAAGTATGTGAAGGAGTTTGTTGGATCTTGTGATGTTTGCATTTAAACAAAAAAAATTTGTCATCGCCCACATGGACTCCTTCAACCATTGCCCATTCCTTTCGCACCATAGTTTTCAATCTCCATGGACTTCATCAAATATATGCCACTTTCCAATTCATTTGATTCCATCCCGGCAGCGGTGGATGGCTTGACAAAGATGGTTCATTTCATTCCATGTAACAAATCGATAATTGGTGAAAGGATAACTAAATTATTTTTTGATCATGTGTTTCAATATCATGATTTTTCCAAAGATATCATTTTTAATTATGGACCTCAATTTGCATCTAAATTTTAGAAAAAGTTTTTTGACCTATTAAGCATGAAAGTGGAGTTGTCATCGGTTTTCCACCCCCAAATAGATGGGCAAATAGAACGGGTTAATCAAGTTTTGGAACAATATTTATATTGCACAACCAATCGGTCAAACCTCTTGTCCATGGTAGAGTTTGCTTATAATAACACCATTCATTCTTCGACACAACAAACATTTTTTTTTGCCAATATGGCTTGCACCCTAGGTTTGACATCCAAGGATTGAACAAGGTTGTGAACCTTGTGGTTGAATATTGAGTGATGTGTTTGGCAAACATTCAAACCCAACTTTTTTCTAGCTTTAAAGAAGCGCAAAGGCGATACAAAAAAAATGCCAATGAACATTGTAAGGAACAACCAAGTTTCAAGGTCGGCAACTAAGTTTGGCTTTGATGACAAAACATCAAGATAATTTAACGTTCAACAAAATTAGATTACCAAAGATTTGGTCCCTTCACTATCATGAAACAAATCAATGTTGTGGCTTTCCAGCTCAAGCTTCTAAACTCCATGAATATCCATCTTGTGTTTCATGTTTCTTTATTAGAACCTTACCATGCATCAACCATCCCAAGAAAGATTTGTGAGCCACCCCCACTTAATGAAGTCAATGATGAACAAAAATATGAAATGTAAGATGTCATTGATTCACGAATATCAAATGACCAAATTTAATACCTTATACATTGGCATGGGTAATGTAAGTGAACGCACTTATGAACTAGCTAATCATTTAACAAATGTTATGGAAAAGGTGAAAAAATTGCATCAATAATATCCAAGCAAACCAAAGGTTGTTCTTTGTAGAATTCGTCACTATAAAGAAAGGTGATGTGATGAATGCAAACATTAGACAACATCTTTTAATGGATGGAATTCATCCTAAATGTTCATCCATAATTCCTAATTAACTCTTAATTAATGTTAAGGACACGAAGAACCATAAGAACAAAGGTTTAAAATAAGGTATAAGTTTAACTTTTAAACAAAGAACAAAACAAAATTATGTGATTCAAAAACAAAAGCACAAGATGTGCATGACAAACATGAAAATGGATCTTTATTATGTTAACATATGCAAACATGAACATGAAAAGAACTTGACAAGGCTATGGTGTAAAATCTTGCCTAAAATTGGTGTTGAACAAACTAAATGAAATGAAAGGTCGTATTTTTATTTATACCCCTTTGGAGACCTAGTTCAAATAAACTTCCAAGGAGGCTTCTATGTGTGCATCAAGTAAGGAAATTTTTTTGGAACCTTTTTAACTAAAAGTCAATTATGAGTTAACTGAAATTTAACTAAAAATTAATTTGGACTTAACTAGAAGTTAATTAAAATTAACTAAGACTTAATTAAGAATTAATAACAAGTTAATTAAGATTTAATTAAAAATTAATTAAGATTTAACTAAAAATTAATTCTGACTTAACTTAAATTTAACTGGGATTTAACTAAAAGTTAATTAGAACTTAATTAAGAGTTATGGATGGAAATTATGGATGAATTCCATCTATTGGAAGATGGTGTCTAATGTTTGCATATGTCATAGTTAATTCATAATCAAATTTGAACTACATCCTAGTTAAATTTTTAATTAAGTTTTAATTAAAAAGGTTTTCAATATGTTTTTTTACTTGATGCACACATAGAAACCTCTTTGGAAGCCTCCTTGACCTAGGTCCCCTAACGGGTATGAATATAAATATGACCCTTCATTTCTTTCACTTTGTTCAACATTAATTTTAAGCATAATTTTACACCATGTTAGGTTCTTTTCATGTTCATGTTTACATATGTTAGCATAATAAATATTCATTTTCACGTTTGTCTTGCACATTTTGTGTTTTTGTTATTAATTCTTGTGTTCTTTTTTTGAATCACAAAATCTTGTGTTGTTCATTGTTTGAAAGTTAGATTTAGACCTTTTTTCTAACCTTTGTTCTTGTGATTTTTCATGTCCCTGACACTTAACTTTTTTTATGCTCAATTTTTAGTTTAACAAAAATTAATGTACCCAATTTTAAACCAATGTATGGGATTTAATGATAACTTGCAAAAGTCAAGGTTAAAACCGGCTTGAAAAGCAACATGGTTCTCACCTGATTTTTGAAAACCACCCAACAATGGTGATTATTATTTATGTAAGTGGGTAGGTACCATAGGTGAATAGGTAGTGAATGGGTAAGTATCATAAGATAATTAAATAGTGATTATTACCTACTTAAAGGTAAAATATTTGGTTCTTAATTAAGTAGGTATAAATACATGTAGATGGTTAATAATTAATACAAAATTAAGCACTAGCATGTGGTATTTTGATTGGTAGAAGTACATGTGATTCCCATGTGATCATTATGTTTTGATTAACTTCACCCTTTGCAAGTTCAAGTAGTGATTTTGGGCATGTTGAATGTCTTTCGAAGTGTGCAAGTCTCATAGAATAACATCTGGGTGTAATGGAATGGATGGATGTGTGAATGCATCTTAAGTTCACTTTTGATTATCCTTTCCCATATTGGGATGAAACAAACTTGGTACACCAAGATATGTTGCCTCTCAACATGTCTTGGAAGATTTTAAGGCCTTCAATATTAGTGCCATTTTTGTTATCATGTTTTTGTGCATGGTAGTTCCATGCAAATGGGTATCAAATGAAGTAAATATTTCCATGATGATTTCACATATACAACCAACAATTGTAGTTGTAACTTGATTAGTTGAAAAAGGTAGCTTGATCTTGTTAATCATTTTGTTTTGTAACATTGGGTTCATCAACATTTAACTCTTCTTATGGCACATCCACCATGGACATATCATTTTGATGTACTTTCATGTTGACTTTTGACTTTGGCATTCAATTTTTTTTTAATGTTTTGTATTGTAATGAGGGTTTTTTAAACAATGTTTTAAAGTTTTCAACCTTCACACCTAAACATAGATATGCCCACCATTGATGGGAAAAAATTTAAAAGTTTTTTATCCATTTACATCACCTTGGGTCCTCAACTTCAGTTGAATAGAGGAGGCATCATTATTCTCAATTTATCACTTTAGTTCTTTCGATAATTAAACATTAATAAAATTGGGAAACACTGGAATATAGATGGGATTTTATTTTTTTAGGTTGATGGGAACATGTAAAAACCCTTTAAACTTGTGGTGAGAAAATCATATCTTACTTGACCTTTCCCCTCCACAATACACTCATCGAAAGTTAAGGCAATCCTTGTCCCCATTTAATAGGGTCACACATGATGAAAATATTTTGGATAGAAGTTCATTATAGAATTTGAAAGTGACCCATTGCTTTATAAATCAAGTAGATGTTAATTTCACATAATATTTCAACAATCCTTCAAACCCATCTTGCATTTCTATTTTTTTTTTCTTTACAATCATATTAAATAAAATCTCCAAAATGTGAGTTCATAGTACTATATATTTGCTAACATTTGTGAAAATGCATCAATGGTAGAAAGCTTGAAGAACTCCATGACAACCAATCTTGGATGAACTACTTGGACAAAATTGAAACTTTCATGTCAAAATTGTGTTTCAAAATAAGCACACACCAAATCTATAATAGTTGAAATATGAAACGTTGTTACACAATTGAATTTGCCAACAACATTGAATCTTTACTCAAAGAGTTGAACAATCAAAGGTGCAATGAGATCAAAACTTGAAAAACAAAAATGAAAACACAACAAGAACATAGGCACAAAATTAAGGTGTTCCAAAACGTAAACCCTAGTGGGAGGAAGATCCTATGTTGACATGCATGGGGCATGGCATGACATGTTGTTTTGCATGCATTCCATGAGGATGGGCATGGTATGGCAGGTTATGAATTCAACATAACATGATAGGGTACAAGTTCTTTAGAAGGGCATGTTAGAACCACAAAGGGGAACCTAAGGGGAACGAGTGGGAACAAAACATGTGTGTCAATACTTTTGTACCTAATGCAATTAATTTCTTTGGCCTTTAATATTTTCCATCTTCACCAATCCATTGATCTAAAATAGAATATTTATTTATTTATTTATTTAATATTTAAAGTGTCAAAGAAAGTCCCAAATGAAATTCAATATTGTGGAACCAAAAGAAGTGGCCCAAAATTGCCCTTCCAAACTAGTGGCCCAAAATTGCCCTTCCGAACTGGTGGCCCAAAATGGCCCTTCGAAACTGGTGGCCCAAAATGAACCCCGTCTCCCTCCCCCTGCCATCTAGTCCCTTCAAATTATGTGACCCAGTACGTGGGTACGTACTACAAGCCATTAAACTGTTGAACCCAGCACGTAGGGTTTTATTTTATTTTATTTTATTTTATTTTATTTTATTTTATTTTCCTTTTAAAATTTTATTTAAAAATTTTTATATGGCTAAAATGCATCATCTAACTCAAGACTAGGTGTGTCAAGTGACATAGGAGTGTTTATAGTTTCCCAGATTTTGTTTCAATTTTCTCACTTAATCTTTTGAAGTTCATATACATGGACCACTTCTTTTCTCATTTCAATTTAACTAGTGTGGCCCGTGCCTTTGGCCCAAGTGTTACCTGGTTTTTTTGGAATTTATTTTGAATTTTCAGTGCCAAAAATCACGTTAAAAAAATCAATATCTGAATCCAAATCTTACCCACATAAATTCCATTAAATCCTGCTCATCAAGATCTTTCCAACAACACCAAAGGCACATTCCAATTCCTCTGAAAATTTTCAGCTATGCTTTAATTTAATTCAGTGAAGAAATCATTCAATATTCAAGAACTTCTTACATGGCAAGTCCAAACACCATGAAACCAAGCTGATGCACCCCCCCCCCTCCTCCTTGAGAGCTTTCCAAAGAGATCGAGAACGTGATCTGAAGCATCCCCGGTTTGGTGGATCTCATCGGTACAAAACCAAACAAAACAAACTACCTTGCTTCATGGATAGATGATAAGTAGGCAGTTTTTGAAGAGATCATAAATTCAAAACCCTTGCAAATATTTATTTTAAAAATATAAACACACCACCGATTCAAAAAAGTACATATTAGGAAAAAAAGGGGCCAATTTAAAAGGACGTCAAGTTATAGCACAAACTAGATGTCAAATTCTCTCCATAAAGGGGCACTTCCTTCCCATGTTTTTTTATTGTGTTTTTTTTCATTAGCTTGTTCAAGAATAAAGCACATCCCATAGAGTTTTGGGCTTCCCCTTTTGCACACTTGGGTGTTTGGAAGGTGAGGAATCATCAAAAAGGAGCTGCCATGTGTAAGCACACAAACAAACCCACCACATAGAAGCCAATACCAACTCACTGCAAGCCTCTACACTCTAATCAAACTCCTCCTCCTGTTTCCAAAAGTCCTGTGAAGTACTTAAATCACTGCCACATGCGACAAAACCCATTTGATGATGCTACTAAGTTTTAGGGTTTGAAACCAACCAATGTCCAACAACCCATTGACCTAAAATAAATAATTAAATAATTTATAATTTATAATTTATAAATAAATAAATAAATAAATAAATAAATTATAAATTATAAATTATAAATAATTATTTAAAAAATTATTTCAGTTCACCTTGTGTCAAACAAAGTGTGAAAGAAAGTGTCAAAGTGAAATCCAAGTCTCGGGTACCAAAACTAGTGGCTACAAATGCATGTAACTAACTAGTGGCCCAAGATTGCCGTTTCCAAACTTGTGGCCCAAAATGAACCCCCTCTTTTATTGGTCCTCCCTCTTTCCCCTCGCCGCGGCCCCTCCCCTTATCTGGTGCCGTCCACTCATGTGGACCCAGTACCTACCTACCTACCTACCTACCTACTACCTACCCAACATGCACGATGCAATTGGAACAATGTTTGTGACTCAGTCATGGTTCATCCAGTTTGTGGTTCATCCATCCACAACCGAGTTAGTTACCAAGGTTCCACAAGGGTTACCTATAGGTAATGAATGAGGAAGGTATCATAGGGTAAACTAGGTAGGGAATGTAAAGTGATTACTACCGACCTAGGGATAAGGCACTTGGTGCCTAACAAGGTAGGTAGAGAGATACATGTAGATGGTTAGTAGTTAGTACAAAGCTAATCACCATAGTTAGGTAGAAAATAGATACATGTGGGATGGTTACTACTATTGTAGCCAATCACCATGGTTAGCTTAGCTATTATTTTACTGAAAAATACAATGAAAAAGCTTTTTATTTTCTGTCCACACACTAATCCATCCATCCATCCATCCATTCATCTATCCAAAGCTTTTTTCTTGCATATTGCCCCTGGTGGGTAGTAACTACGAAGTGGTTCAAACTGGTGGGTCTTGGGTTACTCTGGTAGGTACTGGTTCACTGACTCTAGTGAGTAGGCTGGTGCATTCTGGTGGGTCCTGGTTTCACTCTGGTATGGCCCTGTACTCCCCACCCCACCCAAAACTAGTGGCTGAAACTAGTCCCTGGGGTCAATCGGTAAGTACTGACCGGTCCCTTAATCAATCAGTCAGTAACTGGTCCTGTAAACCGGTGTTTTGGTCCGGTTTAGACTTCTCAGCATACCAACATGGTACTGGTATTGAATTTTCCAAATTTTCTTTTCATACCAGGCTGGTACTGGTACCCCATTGGGTACCTACTTTTAAAAAACTTTCATACCAATTTGGTCTTGATATTGGGTTCGAGATCCATTTTAGGCTCGGTTACGGCCATAAAATTGGTACAAGGGGCTGGTATTTCCTCAGGCCCGGACCCAGCTTGCGTAGGTGCATGGCTGATACTTCTCCCCAGAGCCGATACTTCCCTCTGAGCATCCCCTCTGAGCATTTTTATTAAATCTCATAATGAAATGTTGAAACTCACAGCATTTAATGCACAAGGTTTGAGAATAAACTATAGTAGTTCTGCAGGTTATATAGCAGCTTGTGGATGGAGGCGCTCAGGAAAAAGGAAAGACAGGATGAAATGAGGTTTGGGTCCCAGTTATTTTGTTTTGTAAAATTTTCATTCCCAGTTAGGAGGTGTTTGATACCCTATAATGGGGAAACTGGCCGTTGTTCTCGCCCCCTAATCGCCTATACCACCAGACCAACTCTGGTATAGAGGTAATAGAGTATTGGACTGATTCCTTTGGTGAGTCAATTGATTTAGGGAAATAGAATCTGGTCCAGGAATTAATTTTAAAATCTATGGCTGAAATTGATTTGCAACCACACTGTCCTGTCCCCCCACCACCCCCGAGAGCACTCTCCATAGGACCGCATCCATGCAAGTTGACATGCGTAGATTACCCTTAACTAAGGACTGACACAGCAGCTGACAAATTGTCCGGCCCACATAAGTCGGCCCCACTTTCATGCTGTGAGGCTTGCAGTAAGGGACAGTTGTCACAAAGAGACGGTTACTCCCAGCTGTTACCGGCCCTTCGCTAAGGTCTTTGCATATTGCATGTCTCTGACGCCGGGATCTGCAGGCCCTTCGCTAAGGTCGTCTTTGCATGTCTCCTCTCTGACGCCCGAGCTGTCGCGAGAGAACGAAGGAGAGAGCGCGAGGAGCGTTTGCGAGAGAGAGAGAGAGAGCGAGAGGATCTATCTGTCTGACTGCGATTTCGTCGCGACGAGATTGAGAGTGGCGAGAGAGTAGCGAGCAAGAATGAATGAAGAGGATTTTTTAATGTGTGACAGTGTTCTTTTATGACAAACTTAGATGTGGAATTCTTCTCATTGCTCAGGAGGAGGAGATCTTCAGGCTCGCGGAAACAAGGTTATGAAGAAGAAGAAGGCGACGACGACGAGGGTTTTTGTCGCAGTGAGAGTGAGAATAGCTGTGACGACGGCCAGCAGGAGCAAGAGGAGTATGAGATTGCTGCCTCGATGAGTTCCAGTAGTAAAAGGCATAGGGAAGAAGAAGAAGCAGCAGAAAAAGAAGAAGCGCATGGACGCGGCGGTCACGAGTTTGAAGAAAGATCAAAGCTCCTCCTCGCAACTCACTCTGTATTACTAGCGGTAGGCTTGCAGCAACAGCAATCTGCAGATGATGAAGAACAACAACAAGAAGGAGATGAAGAAGAACAAGAACAAGAAGAGCCGCTTCTTTCGCACAAGAGTTGCGTGCAGCTGCACTCGAGGATCACCATGACCACGGGGAAGCAGGTAGATAGGAGGCGAAAGGAGTTGAAGAACTTAGGACAATGTTCTGCGGCGTTTCTGGAGCCATCGCTTCTCGCATGTTCGCGTCGTCGAGGAGGCTCCTCCCAAATCTCTATCAGCGGCGATAAGGAGGAGGACGACGACGATGCATTCCCGCAGCTTCCTCTTCGGCAACAGGTAAAGACTGTTCTTGCTAAAAAGATGATTGAGAGAGCAGCGAGATCTATTTTTCTTCGCTCTACATACCATGCACAAGAAGCTTTGTTGCGAAGAGGAAATGGAGATCTGTAGTGTACAGATCCTTATCAAGTGTGAGACAGCTGCTGCAGGATGCAGATGTAGATGCAAAAATGCAAAAGGATTCGATCCTAGCATGTGGAGCTGAGAGAGGAAAACTGGATCACGACGATGCAGTCGGGAAAGAGACACAAGGACTCAATGCCAGCGTTCTTCCGTCCAGAGGCGACGATCAAAGTACACTGCAGCAGCAGCAGCTACGGCGTGCAATTTCTTTCTTCAAGGAGATTACAGAGGATTCTTCTGCAGATCTTGATCTGGGGGGCTGCTTCTTCCGCGATGATGTAGGAGAGGAAGAAGAAGAAGAATATAGGTCAGAACAATATTGTCCGGATCCATCCTCATGCTCATCACCAAGAGCTTCTTCAGCCCGCCGTTGCAGAAGGGATCATCAGGATTTTGTCAGAAAGACAGGCGGTGGCGAAGAAGAAGTTGGATCAAGAGGAGCTCAAGCTTCTTGTGGTGGTATAGATTTCGTCCAGTTAGAGACCAGGAAGCCCTGGCTATCGATGGGAGGAGGTGCAGAACAGAGCAGAGTGGCAAGGGGAGGAGGAGGAGGAGGAGGAGGAGGAGAAGCTGTGAGACTCTTTGGTTTTGAGATGAACTGGCGATCTATGTCAGGCAGAAGCAAAGACAAAGAAGAGGAAGGCCGCACAGAGGATATTGACAGGAGCAATAGAGGGAAGGAGCAGCAGCAGCAGCAAAAGGGGTCACAGCAGTCTCTTCCTTCCTCTTCTAGTGAAGGGGCTTTAGACATTGACACAAGGCCAGAAGATGCTGGTGAGGAGGAGGAGGCAGCTGTGGGAGTGGAACCAAGCAAGGATATTGGAGGAGAAGCTGGCAAGCTGCAATGTTCATCCATGTCAATGCCAAGCGTCACAAACCAGCCAACAGAAGGTATAAGTGTCTGCTCAGGTTCTACAAAAGTGACCTCCAAGGAAAATCGCAAGTACGATTGCCACTTTTGTAAGAAGGAGTTTTCAAGCTCTCAGGCACTAGGTGGCCATCAAAATGCTCACAAGCGAGAGCGTAAAGAGGATAGACGAGCACAGCTGCAGGCCCACCGCATGGCTGCAGCAGCAGCTGCTGCTGCTGCAGCAAATGCCCACCGAGACTGTGGTGAGATGGCAGGATACAGCACCACACAACACTCTCTTCTTCCTGGCTCGCAGCTGCTGCAGCAGCAACATCCTCATGGATCACACCTGTTTGCACCACCACCTGGATCACACCTGTTTGCACCACCACCTGGATCACGCCTGTTTGCATCACCACATGGATCACACCTGTTTGCAGCACCACATGCATCACAAATGATGATACCACCCTCTATGGCACAACTGGTGCAGACGCATGGCTCACACTTTGCAACGCCACCGCCTCACATGGGACGCTTGGTTCCTTATGGAGGAATGTCACCAATGCCCATGATGGGTAGGATTGTTCCAGGTCAGGCATATCCTCATCCTAATTTTTCTTTGCAGGGATGTGCGAATCCTCCACCGATGCCAGAAGGTATGCAAGCTCCTCCTCCAGGCTCGATCTTCTATGCTGGCCCCGTTGCAATTGGCTTCCCTGGATCTAGACCATCTTTCCCAACAGTGTTTGGTGACCTTGTGCGATACAGTGACACCATTGACTACGTGCAATACCATCCCTCAGCATGTTTCCAACAGGTGATCCATGGTTTCAATAACACTGTCAGCAATAGTGGGTGAACACTGTCAGGGCCTTCATCAGGTGGATCTGGTACAGAAAATACAAGAAAGCAAATGGCTCTCTATATAAGCAGGGCATTCAGTTGCTCAACAACACCTCAACAGCAGCAACCTGAGAGTGCAGGGATGTAATAAACCTTCTTCATTTGGGCTGTGGGAGCTTCTTCTCCTGGTTGTCCACGGGGACACTGTCAATAGCACAAATGCTCTTGTGTATAGTGAAGAAGCTTTGGATCATTTGTACCTTTAGGTGAGGGCACCTGGCTTTTTTTCTCTCAGAGTTTGTGGTAATAGTATATGACTGCTCCAAGCTTCAGTCACTTTTCCATGCCTGCCACAATCTATTGGTGGTCCTTTTCCCAAGTACAGTATCCTGCTGTCTTATTATTTGTCACCCAGTTCTTGTTGCCATTGGGTTTTGCTTCTCTTGGTTTCTGGTTGACCAGACTGCATAGAAATTTTGAGGTGAAATTCATGTTTTCTGTACACATGAACAAACAGAAGGTCCTAGACCTGTTATGTCATATTATCTCTGTGGTCTGGCATACAAAAAGCTTTACACTAACTCCTTCCCTTTTCTAGATTGACAAACACACTTTGACCTGTGCTGGTTTCCTCAGCCTTCTTTTGTTGTTGGGTCTTGTGTTATGTCTCTGTGCAGCTGATTTCACAAATTGCTGTCAAGTGTCTTGTGGCTATGACTGACAAGAACCAAGGTCTGTTTGATTTATGTCAAGGGTTATTCACACAAGTTCTTTGATTTCTAATGCTATCTAGCTCTTCATACAATTTTGGAGTGAGGATCTTGGGCTAGGCATTGAATGGAATAGCACAATAAAATCCATTTGCTTGCGAGTCTCAGTAGCTTTTTGGTACCATAACTAGAGAAGCTGTGCTGATAAGAGTTACTCTTGTTACTTCTTGTGCTGTGGTGCTTATTCTTCTTGAAGAATATAGGACAGTTGTAGTGCAATGAGTTGCTGAGAAAAATCATGGTGAGGTGCAAGGATTTTAAGGTCTTTTAGGCTTCTGGGCTTTCGGGGCTTTCCTCCTCCGTCTCAACCTTTGTCCACTGATGATCAATCATGTGGGTTCCAATGCCAGGCGTTGCTGTGGAGAGCAGTTTTGGGGTAAAAATTTCATGGTGCATTTTGGGTATGTTTTTTCTTCAAGCCCAAAAAGTTCATACTCATGTTCATGGATTGTTGTTATGGCTGTTGTAGAACGTCGCTTGCTTCCACAACAAGTCTAAAAGTTCATATGTTCCTTAAGACTAGGGAATATTGCAACCAAATCATTAAAAGATTTTGCGGTGAGTTACTAGAATTCTCATCATCTCCTCCAGGCCTACTACTTTCAGCTTTTGTTTCAACATTCTCTGTTGTTCACTTTCCCCAAATACCTCCTGCTTGTAGTACTGAGGTTAATAGGTCATTAAGGTATATAGATTAGTCCTAATTTGCCTAATTAGCAAAATGAGTGTACAATTATAACTTAATTTGAAATTGATTCTTCAAATTTAGTTCCAGGCGGTGCGGTGCTGAAGTTCACCCACCTCCACTTTACCTCAGAGTTATCTGAAGTAAAAATTGTTAGAGCTAGAATCAGAGCTATTTTGTTAATTTTTTTGTTCTTTAAAATTGAAGATTCCTTAGATTTCTCCAAGAACGACCCTAAACCTAAAATGACAATTCCATTTGAGACATAAGTAATTGATTAACTAGCACCTTTCTTAAATGACCAAAACTTAATTAGATCCCAAGTTTAGGTATTAAGCAAGTTTGTGGTTTATGCAAGATTAGGTATGAAAGCTCAAATATTAGTTGTTAATTGTTAGTTGTGGGGGTAATCCTCAAAACCAAAAATTCTAGTGGAAACCTTGCAGTTCTCAAAGCAGCTTGGAGATCTCTAATTGAAGTGTTTTAAATGGATATTACAACCTTTTGGATGCTCAAAGAAACTTAGTAATGATAACCCCTTTGTTACCCAAGAGTTTGTTTGGAGGTAACCTTTGGGGGATACCACCTGGAAGACTCTCTCTCTCGCTTAGGGGTACATAACATGTCATTGAGTATGTTATGTGCACTTTGGAACATTCATAACATGAAGGTTATGAGTGCAAAATGTGCCTAAGTATCACCCAATTGTTTTTAGAAAATATGAATGGGGCAAAGGGTAGACTGGGGAAAAAATTGCAGTAGTACTTTTGTACTGACTCCATTTATAATCTTAGGCCAATTTAACATTTTTTTTTTGTCTTTGGGCCTCTTTTCACATCTTATCCCCTCTTTATGTGGTATCCACAAAGTAAGGAAATTCTATTAAATCTCAATATGAAATGCTGAAACTCAACATTTAATGCACAAGGTTCAAAGTAATTATTGTAGTTGTACAGGTTGGAGCAGCGCAAATATATATGTAGCAGCAATGGAGTCACTCATGGAAAAGTAAAGACAGGATGAAACTGATGATGGTATTCTGAGTTTCAGAGGGGGCCTCCTTGCTTGAATGTTAATGTACTTTTTTGCAGGTTTTTTTTTAATCACACACCGTGTCTGTATGACCAAACTCAGTATTGCATTTTCCTCACAAGAAATCAACTAGTGTACTCTTGTGTTGATATCCCATTTATATTAAACTTCATCTGACCACCCATCCCAATAATATTGTGATCAAAGTGGGCTTAATTTTAAATTGTTTATGAAAATCTCAAATTTTTAGATAGCTAGGTCATGAAAGGAAGTTTAAAGAATTATGTTTATACGTCATTTCATCATATCAAAAAATCCCCACCAAGGTTTAATCACTAACGAAAAACACCAACCAAATGCTAGTCAAGGCGGACAACTAACTGAAAAAAATCACGCTTCTAGACTTGTAAGAGTGATGAATCAAGCACAAAGGTCTTTTTGGGAATAGGGTCCTCAATGGGGGAGAGTTTTTGGAACTTGGATTAATGGGCTACTCTTGAGTGTTGGGGGCAACAGAAATAAAATCCCTACAAGCACAAAGGTCTTTAATGGAAAGAAGGTTTTTGACAGGGAAAAAGTTTTTGAAACATGGAATAATGGACTATTTTTGAATGTTGAGGGCAAGAGAAATAGGGTCCTTGTTGACATGTAGGTGAATGTTGGTGATGTTGTGCATATTGTGGAACTCCTTATTGTTGGGGACATTGTTATAACTTTTGCCCATGTGAATGTGTTTGAGTGTTTCATTCAAAAGTGGGGTAGGCATTGGTTGAGATTGACCTAAGAATTGTTGAATCCATAAGTCTTTAAAGAAGTCGTTTATGTTATTAATAACACCTAAACCAACCAATGTTTTGGAACCTTGGACCTTCTTCACCCATTGCATCATATGTGTTGAATGTTCATTTCTTTTTAGGATCCACTTCGAAGTTGGAGCTCTTGATAAAAATGTTAGAAAAGGAGGTCATCACCAACTCCATCTTGCAAGGGTTGAATTTGAGTGAGCTCTTGTTGAATGGGCAAGAGGTTAGTGGGTTGTAGCATGTTGCAAAATTTGCACTTGAAGAATGGGTGGTCATTTGGTTGTGAGTCAATTGTAGTGTTGTGTGCAAACTAAGAAATGTTGATATTTAGTTGCAACCTATTGATGTGTCAAAGTGGTGGGGGCTTGTTGGTCATTTACCTTATGAAGGGTAAGTCCATAATGGAATGTTGACATTTGGTGCAAGCAAAAGCGAAGGCACAAATGATGTCCATAAAACTTGTCAATGCACAAATGGTGAGGATGGTAGCACATTCTAAAATTTACTTAGGCCTTAAAAAATTTCAAAGTAAATGAATTTAAACTTGTGATACTTTTAGTAGTTTTTGTACATCCAATTTCAATTATATTTGGGTCCATTGTAACATGCATACACCCAATGGTTGAATATTGAAAGAAGTTGTAACTAAGGTAAAAAGGATGAAAAGGATATTATAAGTTCCAAGAGATGGAATCCTTTCTTGTGAAAATAACAAAAAGATTATCCTTTGTTCACATCATTATGACATGGATTTGAAAAACGGATTTTTATAGGGGACCTTGAGTGTCAATGGACATTTCCAGGTTTCCATCTTAATTTTTATTATGAACTATTAGCTATTGACAAAACCCTTGTCCAAATGAAAAGTATTTTCATGTCTTGGTCATGACTTGATCATGTTTGCGTATTTAGCGTTATGTGTGATGCACCCCTAGGTTAGTAAAATGGTATTAAAGGTAAAAACCAAATCAATTTTCAATTTTGCAACAAATTGCAAACCTAAAACACATTCCAAATAATTTTCACAAATAAAAAATGCATGGGAATTCCAATATGGAATTAAGACGAATTCAAATGCTTGAATTCAAAGTGAAATCAATTTACACAAACTAAGAAAAAATGTCATTAATGCAAATTGAAGCCAAAATGGTTCATAAACAAACCAAATGCAACCCACATTCACAAGACACACCATAGTCTGAACTTGAAAAAACTTACCATTCTCCTTTCTATAGTATTTTTTTATTATAATGGTAATGCATCAAAATAACAAATATTCTTTGGATTCCCCAAAAAAATTGCCAATTTATGAATTGCACAACTTTGCATTACCATAATTCCCACATATATGGATTCCAATTTATGAATTATCAAGGGAAAATTTGTAATCCTTTAAGAGAAATTTCCAATGTTATATCTTACAATTTAGTTGTTTGACCCTTTTGTCAAATGTTTGATGGTTAAGAGCCAAATTTGATTTTTGACCATTCTTTTGGTCACAACTTGTGGTTTAAATCATCAAATATGGAATAATTTCACATTAAACATATGATATTCAAAACCTTTCCAAAATTATTAAGAAGCATTTGGATGAAACTAAACATGTTTATTATCCAAAGATTCAAAAGTTAGGACACCATGAGACTCCAACTCTTAAAATGAGAATCCATCTAGGAATGTTGGGATTCACCTTCCCACCCTTGTGGGTTAATGTTGGTTGAAGGTGTGCTACTATATTGAAGTTGAATACTTGCACAACATTACAATGTTGGGTATTTTTTCACCTCACATCTATTATTATTTTCTTGTGACGAAATGGGTAGAACATAATATTGGCCTCATGATCTTTAGCTATGGTTCAATTAGGGTTAAATGTTGGTTGGAAATTGTTGTTGGAGTCATATTTTTTCAATTGAAGTCATTTATATACTTTATGTCATGTGTTGGAATTGTTATTTTGTGTTGGAGTCATATGTTTCCGATTGAAGTCATTTACATACTTTATGTCATGTGTTGGAGCTGTTATTCCTTTTTAAAGTTGTATGTTGAATCCCCATGTGTGTTGTGTTGCAAGTCAATTTGTGGTTGGATGAATCCTTGGATTTTGAATAAAGATGTGGTAGAAGTTTGAAGTCACATTTAGCTAGAATTTGAGGTCATATGTCACAAAAAAATGAAGTTAGATTTGGCTAGAATTTAAGGTTAAATGTGGCTAGATTTTGAATTCAAATTTGTTCAAAGTTTGCACTTAGATTTGGTTGGGATTTGAGGTCAAATTTGGTTAGATTTTTTTACTTCAATATTGTTGGAGTTTCATGTCATATTTGATTGAATTTGAAACATATGGTGTTGGAATTTGAAGTCAAATTTGTTTAGATTTTGATGTGACTCTAAAGTCAAGTTTGGTTTAACCTAAGTGATGGTGCATAACTTCAACAATAGAGCCATGAAGTGATTATTCACAATTGGAATTATTTTTGAAAAATGTCAAAGGATTAAGTTAGTTTTGGTGTACTTGTTTTAAGTATTATTTCTTGGGGTATTGTAAGAGGTAGTTCCTTCATGTTTCTCAAGGTCAAATGTCCCAAAAGCTCAATTATGAGGAAATATGTTGCATATGTGAATAGTAAATAAACATGTAATTGTTACAAGTAAATTTTTCACATTGATAGATTCATTATTTTCAAATTGAAACACATGCATTTTTTGAAAACATATGTACTTGGTTGTAATCATAATGACCATTTTTTTGTTTTCACAGCCTAACCTTTAACCTTAAATTTGGATCACTACTTAGGTTGACTTTTGGTCAAAAAGTTAAAACCATATGGTTTTTAAAAAAACACAACTTTAATAAGAGGTTATGGAATTAAAAAAAATATGAAACCTTATGTGAAGGTTCTTCCCAAAAAATAATAAAAAAGAATCAACCCCAAAGATTTTCCAAAAAACAAATAATTGCCCAACATTAGGTTGAACCCCTCACCTCCATGTTTTAATAAACAAATATTTAACCATTGAATCACTATTTAAATAAATGATATGATTTGTCACCACATATTACTATGCACATTCTTTCATAACCTACTTAGGTATCTATGCTAGGTATTTTTCCTACTTATATTACCTTGTTATCCTACTTTACATACCTACATAACCTATGATAGTAATTGGTTACCTTATGTTATTATTAACCTAGTGTATGTTACCCAAGTTTATAGACTTAGTAACATGTGAAAGGCCATTGTTTACTAGATATAATCATGAAGTCATGGTAACGAAAAGATTATATCCAGTGATTGGTGGCTTCAAATTGGTTACCATGCATAATTAATTGATAATATCATCAAAATTTATTTGCAATTAAAGGTATTTTGATTTTTTTGGGTACCTATTCATCTTTTTGTTTTTGCAATTTTATAGTGTACATAATCTTTTGTTTATTCATTGTTGTTCATTAACTACTTGTGTTTTTTACATGATTTTGTGCACAATGAGTGATCTGAAAATGTTTTTTTGTTATTTTCATCGATTTGATTCATTTTTTCAACATTTTCATGCATGATTAATGATTACATATATGTTTGTAAACATCACATTATTGCATGTGTTCATTTGTTTCTTAATTTTGAATGTGGCATTCAAATGATGTTTTCTTTTAATTTTGTGGATGATGCACTACTACAAATCATGGTTTTTTTAAGACATTCAAATTGATTAATTTGTCACATTTGACTGATGGACGTATACATTTTGATTAAAGGCTAAAGGCTTGGATGACACATGTATTTTTTAATAAATCAACTTGATTATAGAAATTTATTTGAATATATAACATCTAGTTAAGTTATACAACCTTAGTCAAAATGGTCAATGGTCTTTAGTTGAATATAACATTTAATTAAGATGGTCAATATTCTTTATTCAAACATGTTACCCTTTGTATCTACCTTAACTGAGTTCACCCAACTATTTACTTAATTAATTACTTACCTATCATCATCCACCCACCCACTACTTACCAACTACCTACCCACCTATATACTTATACCTTTTCACCTACCTACCTATTTACCTATTTATTTACCTATTTATATTTTTTCATTTTCATACAACCTATTTACTTAAATACCCACCTACCTACATATTATTTACCTAAGTTTAACCATTAAGTGTAGCCATTAAATTTGGCCATTAGGTTTATCCAAAAATTAACCAAATTTTAACCATTATGTTTAGCTTAAATTTAGGCACTATGTTTAGACATTAATTGTAACCATTATGTTTATGGGTGGTTGCAAGGTAAGGTGGTTCATTTTCTGCATCACAATCCAATTTTTTGTAGAATGTTGTGCATTTACATGCTATTAACATGGCATTAAAAAATAATTTTCCAAATTTGTGGCTAGATTTAAATTATCAAATTAAAGAATAAAACATTTATAAAAAAAATTGCAACATATATACATCAAATATATAGTAATGGACTTTTAAAATTGAAAAATATGGATTGGTTTATTATTTGTGCCTTTATATACATGCATTTTTATGTATGAATTTTATTTGAAATATATTATAAAGGTTCAATATATGATATGTTAAAACAAAAAAAACATATATGTAAAAAAATTGTTAAAAAAAGTTAACCAAAAAAGAATTATGGACTTTTGAATGGCCTAAAATGAGCCACATTCTCATAAATCCATATCATAATCATTTTTGGGTGGATTTCAATTTTTATTTTTTTAACATGTACATTAAATAATTTTTCAGAGTGACTTATTTCACTATAACAAAATGCGTCCTAGTTCACTCTAGGTTTCATTAGATTTTGAGTGAATTTAAACATTTTTACTTGGTGAAATTGGTTAACCCCCTAGTGAATAGGGACTAGTTGCTACGGATAATGAATTGTTTCACTATTACCTAATGAAACAAGGTTACTTTCAAATGAAATACAAATTTACCAAACCATTCACTTAGTAACTAATTAACTAGTCAGCATGGAAATTAGTTTAAATTAAATTATTTAATATATAATATTATTGATAATTTCATGATTTCCACCTATGATTTATTGACACGTGTCACTACCTAGGCTAGGTTTTAAACCTAACCTTATGTAGGTAGGCCACGTAATCAACCTACACACCTATTCTAAGGAATTAAATAAGAGAATATTTGATCAATTTACCATTGTTGACCACACACAACATCACTCATGAAGTTTGATCCCTTAACCTTAATAATGGAAGTAAACACTCTTACCATCAAACCACCCCACTTGTTGTGATAATATGTTACATTACATTCTATTTATCAAATATTTCATTTTAAACATTATAAAAATTTAAACATTGAAAATTCATATTTTATTGAAATTTTGTTTAAATGAAATGATTCGAGTTTATTTTTTTTTTAAATTCAATAATGTACATAATTACATTTATTTCCTTTTGAAAGTGTAAAATCATTTGAAGAAAAAAAAAGTTGAATATCATTATTCAATAACATTTCAATGACCATTCTTTTGAAAAAAAAATTATTTAGTAAATGGATAAGATTCTTGTTAATATAATAATACTACTTATGTTGAACTACTTTAGTTATTATATGGTTATTTTTCATTAACTTAAATTATTTCACAATACATTATTTACGGTTATTTATGGTTATTATCACTTACTTTTGGTTATTATTGCCTATTTCACCTTATGCTACTTTTGATTATTCTAAGTTGTTTTTTGCTATTTTAATTTATTTCACCTTAAGCTATTTTTGACTATTGTAAGTTTTCTTGGTTATTTTATGTTATTTTTGGCTATTGTAAATTATTTCACTTTAGGCTACTTGCACTATTATAAGTTATTTTTGGCTATTGTAAGTTATTTCATCTTAGGTTATTTTCAATTATGTGATGCTATTATTAGTTATTTTTGGCTATTAAATTTTATTTCACCTTATGTTATTATTGACAATTCTAGATTATTATAGGCTATTTTACCTTAAATTATTTTTCTCTATTATAAATTATTTCACCTTAGATTATTTTTGGCAATCCTAGATAATTATACTAAATGGCTATTAATTTTTTTTTATTGGGGCTATTAGTGGTTATTAATGGCTATTGGTACCTATTTTATTGGTGGCTATTAGTGATTATCAATGGTTATTCTATTAATGGTTATTGGTGGTTATTTTATTAATGGTTATTAGTAGTTATTTTATTGGTGACTATTGATGGCTATTTTATTAATGGCTATTAGTGGTTATTCTATTAATGGCTATTGGTTGTTATTATATTAACAATTATTAGTTGTTATTATATAAATGGTTATTGGTTGTTATTCTATTAATGGCTATTAGTTGGTATTTTTATTAATAATTATTGGTTATTATTTTATAAATGGTTATTGGTTGTTATTATATTAATGGCTATTGGATGTTATTCTATTAATGGCTATTAGTTGGTATTTTTATTAATAATTATTGGTTATTATTTTATAAATGGTTATTGGTTGTTATTATATTAATGGCTATTGGATGTTATTCTATTAATGGCTATCGGTTGTTATTTTATTAATGGCTATTACTGGCTATTCCATTAACCTTATGACTCAAATTCAACACACTACTAGAAATTTGGCATTTTGCAACTGTCTTATGCAACTGGTTTTCAGTTGCATGCGACACATGCAACTAGAAATTCGCCCAGTTACCTAAAACAAGTTGCATGAAAATTGCAGTTGCATGCGACAGTCGTATAATACAAGTACATATGGTTAGGTTATACGGTTTCATCCACCCATGCTCTATACTAGTAGTTGGTCGTGTGACTGCATGCAACTATAGGGGTTGCGTTCACACTGCATTACATGTTAATTCACTAACCCAATTGTATGCGAACACGTGTACTTTTATTTTGTAATTAAATATTTAGTTTTAAGAATTACTTTGATTAATCTAGACCGTCCAAGTCGTAACCATTGGGGTGTGGACACGTGTTGGATTTAAGGCTTGATCAACCATGCTATGTCATTGTACACGTGGCACAAATTAGGGTTAGGGTTATAGGGTTTAATTATCAGGATCATGCCATG
>Ga0116231_10004864_pt1 | contig 26939 bp, 19 predicted proteins | sample S1TSphgellanicum_2_FD_89695 | JGI IMG/M metagenome (GOLD analysis project Ga0116231, IMG submission 89695) | Host-associated microbial communities from peat moss isolated from Minnesota, USA - S1T2_Fd - Sphagnum magellanicum MG | ecosystem: Host-associated > Plants > Peat moss > Unclassified... | reverse complement strand
ATTAATTATTATATTTTATTTGTTTTTTTTTTTTTTTTTTTTTTTTGGTTTTTGTTTGCTGGGTCGGTTCGTTTGCTCGGTTTTTTTTTTTTTTTTTTTTTTTTTTTTGATGGGTTTTGTTTCTGTGACAATTATTACTCGACGGGTGCATTATGCACCAAGTTCACACTAGTATAAATGAAAAGCATTCTCTTCAACTTCACATTCATGAACAAAGCCAAAAGAATGAACATCACACAAATTTCTTGAAAGGTAATGCATTTTTCATGTGGACACATTACAATGTCTACCATTTTGGAAAATGTTTCACACTTTAAAAAGGACAAATCTCTAAGGTTGGAACCTTTAAGGGTAGAAATAACATGTTTAACCTCCCACATGTTTTCATGTTCCTTGGAAGGATTGAATACAATAGAGTGTTAAATAGTTTTTCCATTTCAACACTTTTGTAAAACATTTAGATCCAAAGGTTTGTGCACATCGATATATCTTTCATTGCCAAATAGATTGCAAAAAGGACAAGCCCAACATGTGGCAAGAATCCTCCCCATGTCTAACATGAAATGCCAAAACCCCATCCAATTATTTAGTTCATGAATCAAACTTTCAATGGTAGCCCCAAAGGAGTATCACCAACATCAAAATAGTTCAACAATCCCAACAAACACAAAAGTCAAGCTTAAGTTTTCTTCCATTTTGTTGGGCTTCCAAATTGTTTTTGATGCTGAAAATAGTTTGACTTTGGAAACTTTTGAAACCCAAGCTCAAAAGATCATGTTTTCTTTTTGTTTTTTAGGTTGCATTTCCACTCTTGATGCTAAGAGTATTTCAACCTTGATGGATTTGGAATCCTAAGTTTGAGCTTAGGCCCATGTTTGGACTTGAACAACATGGGCTTGAACTCAAGCTTGAGATTTTTTTTGGTTTTTTTTTGGGGGGCCAAAAGTTCAAGAGATTGAACACTAAGCTCGAGAAAATAGGGGTGGATGATAAAACATGGAAAATAAGGAAAATATCACATACTGAATTGCCAATAATAGGTCTGAAAATAATTTGTCCATGCATCACCAAGCAAATGTTGATGAAAAATTACTTCATTTTGTCTCGCATGTTCCTTGAATGTTTCAATGATTTCATTGTGGTTCATGGACATGTACATCACATCATGGAGATCACAAAGGATTGCACCTCACATTTCAACATCTTTGATTTTTTTAATTGCATATAATCACCAAACTTTTAGGACATGCCAACAACAAAGGAAAATAAGGATATTGTTTATGGTCCAAATGGTCCTATGCATGCATATAAAATGAAGACAATTAGTGCATTGGTTGAGTATGCAAAGATCATGAACATGATAAGTATTCAAATAATTAGCCAAAGATCATCAAACATAATGCTAAATAAAATTAACACAAGGTTGGGCATTTCGTTGCAATGCTTTTAGCTCTTGTGGGGCATCATCAATAATGATACAAGACAATTCCCAATTGGGCATGCATTACAACATTTTTGTTTTTAGGGGTCTTAACCATTTGAGCAAATCTTAATTGTTTGTTGACTTGTAATTACCCATGTTAGAGGAACACTTGTGCAATGTGCACCAAAACCCATTGAAGTGAACAAATAAAACTTCATGTCATTGATGCCAAATGTGGCATCCATTGAAAAAACACCATTGTCACCACATGAAAAACATTGATTGACATTGAATTGGTGTTTTGATGCTAATGGTGAATGACATTTTAATCTTGTTGACTTTTCCAACTTATTGGAAGAAAAAAACATCTTCTAGATGTTGGAGAGCCCAAGATTAAATGGAAGTGGTGGGGTCCTTGTGCAACTACCAATTCCTTCTCTTATGTCCAAATAGGCAGTGTCTTGATGCCTAATGAAATCAATATGCTTCATCATGGCTTCTCCAACATTCACACATGTTACAAGCAAATTGAATTATGTTTGTCATAAATTTGTTTAATTGTATAGCCCAAATTCAATTGAATATAAATGTGAGACTCTAGGGCTTGTACATTTGCAAGGCATACTGATATGTATGAGCAATAGATCTAAGGTTATATTGGCCATGTGCAAACAATCCATTCATTCATGTATGAGATCTATAATAGAAAGATTATTTTGCTACATCATGCCATGTGTAAAGTCTTTTGATTGAGAATGAGGCTAAGCAACTTCGCTTGATAGATTAAATGTGGTGGGGTCATCACAATGGTCATCCGGTCCATATTTGCATTGGTACCTAGGTTAAAAAAAATTCAAAACAAAATGTATGATTTGTTTATGTACCAATTAAACTTGAAAAAAACCACAAAGGCATTAATGTTTACCTTATACGCCCAAGGTGGTTCTTAGTAGTTGGATGTTTGACATCTTTTTGTGGTGGCAAGTTCTTATGTATGTTCCATTCCATTGGGGTGATCATATTCCCACATTCACCTTCTAAAAACTGTAAGACACAAGCATATGGAATATAGGCAATTTCAATTGAAACTTTGTTTTGACCTCCATGTCATATGCCTATGTTCCACACTAAATCCATGTTTGAAAATTATGATTTAGTGAGATTTTGGAGCTCAATTTATTAATACTTTGGAGTTCTTCCCATGCTTGAAGAACAATATGATGTGTGGCTACACCAAAAAAATATTCACAATTCTCAATTGAAACATAAACCCTAACATGATATCTAAAGCTTCATTAGTGGGTATGAGTGAGGGCAACCCGTGGCTACGCCACTCCAGCCACCTGGGCCCCCCCCCCTCTTGCGCTCAAAAACAATTTAACTGACACAAAAAACAAAACCCATCCAAACAAAAAAACAAAGGTCTGGGCAATGCTTGGAAACTGCCCGGACAAACAAACAGACACTATAGCTTTAATATATAAAATAGAATTATAATAATATCTTGAAAGATTTTTGTTTCTTTATTTTAGAGGAATGTTTGAAGATTAATATTTTTTTTTGCATGGTGAAGTATTTGAGTTTTTCCATAATTCTTTCCTTTTGACTTAAGATCCTTTTTAATGTAAATGGCAAGGCCACGGTGTGACACACCCCTTGTTGATATGAAGTATATATACCATGCACAAAAATCATCATAATTATTATCATAGGCTATACACTCTGAATAATTTCAGTATTCGTATGACAATATTATGATAGATCAAGGTGGGGGGGGGGAAATATTTAATTAAAAAATAATAATTAATTTTTAGAATAAATAAATATTTATTTTGTGAATGTGGAAATTGACCTTAGGGTAAATGGTTTATTAGATTTTAGGGTAAACTCTTTTTTTTTTTTTTTTCTTGGGTGGTGGGGGGGGTGGGTGGGCGCATGACTTGTGGGGACAATAGTTTAAATTTTAGGGTTTCGTGTTTTAGGGGTTTCAGTCAACATGCTGGCTGGGATTTTTTTTTAAATGAAAATAAATAAAAATTCCAGGTTTTAATGCACTGGCTGTTTCATGAGTGCCGCCATTACAATTATGAATTGTAGCCCATCGTAGGCTACTACCCCCATCGAACCTTTTTTGTTTTCCAAAATAAGCAACAAGTGTTGTCAGAAATTTTTGCAGCTATTTAATTTTGTTGGAGCCATTTTGGAGGCAAGGAGGGGGGTATTATTGTGTGTTTACATTCATTATATAGAGTATAGTTAACTTAAGGGATTTTGGGCCCCTAGGTAAATAATAATAATAATAATAGGCCTATTTTTTTATCTGAGGATTTTTGAAAGATGATATTATTTTGGGTTGTGTTGAAAACTTGAGATGAGTTTGTAGAGTTATAATATCTTGAAGGATTTTGATTTCTTTTAGAGGATTTTTTGAAGAAGAAGAAGATTAGGCTTACCATATTTCTTAACCTTTTCAATTTTCTTTTCTCTCTTCTATCAAAGAAGATTAGGCTATGGAAAATCAAACATGTCTAAAGAGAATAAAAAATGAACTCCAAAGCTTTTGGATAGAACATGACAACAACGAGAAGTCCATTCATTACCTTCCATGTCCTTTTGCCTCTCTCTCTTTCCTTTTGGACCTTTTCGTTCGACTTAGGTTGGTAAATTGGATTTTATCCCCCAAAATGATAATAAAATACCCTTGTTATCACCATGTTATTTTGGATTACTCAATTGCAATGAATTATGATGCTTTCACATGGGCTTGTCTAAAATATTAAGATTTGTGACATAAGAGCATTTGCACCACAAACCTATAAATTACATGGGTTTTTTTTTTTTGGAAAAACAAGCAACATGGCTCCAAATGGCTTTCTATAATAGTGTAGATGACACGGTTTTTTTTCTTTTTTGAGCAAATGTTCTACTATCTACTATGATGTTTTATTAGAGGTTAAATGACAACCTATTCAAAAGTTTAGGAATAAGCAATGGCAACTATATAAAAAAATTGTAAATTTTCATATTTTTGGTGTAAATTCAAAAAAATTGTCAAAATTTTGAAATTTTTTTTGTCATTGTTTCCAAACAACAACAACATTAAAAGGAAACATAAAAAGAAAAAAAATATTGAAAAAAGTCACACAAAAAAATTAAATTAAACATACAAAGGCATTATGCATTTTTTAAAAGTAGTAGGTCCAAAAAATAAGTAGGTCCCTCCATTTGACAAGCTGGAACGTTACAAACAAAATTGTTATAAGCAAAATCACTAAGTGCCAAGACCCCAAAATAAAATCTTCCATGTTGTAAATAGAATTATTAAAAACAAAACCAACCAAAACCCCAAAAGAAAATTTGGCCCATGTTCAAATTACCCCATATGCTAAATTGAATGTTGCATGCATTACAAAAAAAATTCATGAATTAAACCCATATCAACCATATTTTCTACTAGCTACCCACTATGCATAAGCAACATCATAAGTAAAATTTTGCAAATTGTAAATTTTTTGACTATACATGCCCACAACAAGCTACAAAGATCTAAGGCATTTTGAAGCTTGCTCTTCAAAAATGACAAAGATGAAAAGCATTGTTCATTTTTTGTTGAATTGACTACTTGGAATGAAGAAGCTAAATGCTGAAATAATGAAGAAACCTTCCACTACTTCACAAAAACAATTGGAGTGAAAAGGTTTTACCTAACATATAAATGTTTGCTACATAAACAACATTCAAATGTTTTGTAATGAAGCCCAAATTTTAAACAATGTTATTGAACAACCCTAACCCTCGCATGTCAAAAAAACATTGGTAATTTCAAATGTTGGGTGTGATTTGGCTTTAACTATAAATTATGTAGTTAAAACATGGCTCCAAAACAATTTTATTTACACAAAATTTACACAAGGCTTGGCACACAAGGAAAAGAACAAGTGCAATTTAACTTTTGATAACCAAATAAAGAAGCATTGATAAACTACCTTTATAAAACCAAAGTTGTCATTTAGTTTGTAAGTTGCAATCAAACTTATGTCATTGTAAGAATGTTATGCCCCATTGCAACAACTAGATAAAGTTCATTAAACCACCTCACTCAAAAAAAATTTGCTATTAAGAAAAAAGATGTACATAGAAAAATGTAGGAAAATTATCAAGGGGTTTGGTTAGTAGTTTTTTCTTTCATCTCTCTTTCTGTTTTTTTTCACTTACGTGCTTGAGTGTGTGATCAACAAACAATATTATTGACGTTTGTATTTTGCATCCCTATTGCAAGTATTCTATTTTTATTTTTTCAACATGTAATTTGAATTTTACACAACTACTTCTCAATATGGTTTTATCAAGCTTGTTGCTAATCATATTCTTGCAATAAAAGAAAACAAAATGTTCTTGGACTTTTACTTTGTACATGGCAATTGTGGTGATCAATATGGTAGCATCATGTGATAAGTTATTTCTAGAGTTTGCATAAGGAACAATGATCCAAATGGCCTATTGTTTGCAACAAATGTTTCCAACAATAAGAAGTTGTATGCAAACAATAAATAATCTTTTTCAATTTTCGTGTATCACAAATTTGTCTTGAATCATGGAATGGTTATTCTAAACCTACATGCATCATCATAATCAACAATAATTGATAAATAATGGAAAATGAATAAAGGATGGGAGGCTTTTGAGTTTTGTATTCTATAAAGTGCATCACTTGGTCTTTTTTTATGGTTGAGTGAACTATAAACTATCTTAGGTTTGAACCCCATGTGGAATTCACTTTTGTTTACATAGTGATTTTTTTCCTCCATACATGTCATAGTTGTTGTCATCATCATTTGGAATGGTTTCATTGAGGCTTGGGTCTGAAAGAATAATCATAATTTTTCAAAAACACAAATGTGGATGTTCCTGAAATTTTTTATTATAACAATCTCCTAATGAAAGAATAACATGCAAAACAAACATAAACAATAAACACTACTACAAAATGTGGGTGCAATTCAGTGATCCCCATTCACTAGACCAGTGAATTCACTACTTTTTCATTAGTTCTTGTTCACTACAACCAGTGAATTCATTCAAAATCCAGTGAAATCAGTTGGCGTACATGGACACTTTTTGTTGTAGTGAAACCACAAGCAAACATAAATGAATGCACAAACATAATAAGGAAAAAAAAAATCCTTTTGCATTGTATTAGGCCTTTTGGTGACAATGATATTTTGTGAATCATTGCCAATCTATGGAGCTCCAACTAACAGGGTTGGTTTTTTCTTTGTGATGTAGATGTTATAATGTAACACTTCCATCCTTGGCAACACCATGTTTTTGTTAAAATGGTGTTTGACATATTACAATGGAAATGTTGTAAATGTTTTTTGAATAAATCAATATTTAAACAAATCCTAATCATAAATCATAACTTAACATGACAATTGCATGAAAATCAATCAAATAATATCTTATTTCATGATGTATGAATTTAAATGATATAGGTATGAAGTTGAAAATGAAATTCGTTATTCCATATGACGCATTTTTTATTTCTTTTACCTTTCCATTTAGGATGGTCAATCATGGGGTATGAACTAAATGTCCATGAAAATTATGGTTTAATAAGGTTTGGTCATTTGGTCAATTACATCGTCATTGGATCCTATTCATATTTAATGGATAACATTTCACCGAAACTTTCTTTTTTCACCTATTAGTTCATTAAGGCTAAATGACTAATTATATTATCATAATTTATTAAGGTTGAACCATTACATTCAATACATATGGACATAATAAAAGTTTTCACATTTCAAAAATGATCTAACGTGCATTTCAAGTGTCCATTTATTTGTGCATAGATGGGGATATCATAAACATTCTATCAAAATGTGTTTTTCTTTGACGTTGTCATTAACTTTAATACATAAAGTCAATGCATGCCTTGCTCTTTTTTATTTAAATTTATTTTCATTTTGTATTTTAAAACAATGTAAATATGCACCTGTTTCAATTTTAGAATCACAAAACAAAAAAAAAACATTAACATGGTTTATTACATCTTACCAAACATTATTTTCCTACGTGATGTTTTGAAAACTTATAATTTCACAAGGTAATATATTTACACAATTAAATGCAAGAACAAATTGGGTTTTCAATGTTAAGTGCAAATGACAAAAGACTACAACTTTCTTTCCATCCCTTCATTTGATGGAAATAATCATTCTTGGGATCAAATACAAAACAACAAGAACATTGTGAATTTTTAAAACTTTGACATGGTGTGAAATGATGTACAAGTTAAAGGGTAGAAAAATAAAAATTAAGGATTGCCAATCAATACTTGATTAAATATATAATACCCTATGAATAGATGGTTGCAACATTTTAAAATAATAAAACCTTGTTAGAAAAGATAATGCCATTCATGTTCCAAAACAATATTGTCATGAAAAACATCCATGCATCACATTAAGTTGTTAACTATGTGTCAAAAGTTTGATTATAGTAATAACATCTTTGAATTTTGTTCAAAGTTTCAACTTATGGTTCAATTATTTTTCATCTTTCATCAAACGTGGAACCATAGTTTTTAAAAATGCATTCTTTTACAAAACTATAAAGCCCATACAATTGATGTGAAAATGAGAAATCGATTAAGTGAGGCGTTTAACAAAAATTAATGGTAAAGTTTATATTCAACTCAAAATAAACTACGTTTGATATTGGGAATTGCAATAATATTTGAAAGACAATCCTTAACATATTTATATGCATGAATTTTTAATCGTGATTTTTGCATGATGATATTCATCATATTAATTATTTTATCCATGTCAATCACAACATGATATGCACATTTTAAATTGTAAATAACTTCCAAGGGGAAGGACATTAAATGTTGAAATTCTACTCTATTTATGTCAAGTAATGTATTTTTGGGGGGTATTTCTTGAGGAAATTTTGTTTTCTTGTGCTATTATAATTATTTTTTTATAATATACACATATTTAACAACCAAAAATTTAATTATAATTTTTTATTGCATCTAATTTTGATACATGGTATGCATTTAAAAATTTATTTTAGTACTTGATCGAAGAAAAAACACATGACAACCCCTTTTTCTTGAGGGTTTGAAAGATAATGAAAGGAATACGACCATTTATTCCTATGGATGGATAAATTATAATTTTCGTCAAACAAGTGAGACTTAAACTTTGTGATTAAAAAAAAAAGTTTGGATTTATTGAATGTACTTTAATAGTTCAATAAAATTTTAAATTTTAATTGAAGCTCCACTTTGAAAATGTGAAAATAATAATAATAATGATGATAAAAGAAATGAAGGTTTATCAATATCAATTTTATAATATCCCTTCCCCTTCCTCTCCTTTTTATTTGCTTCATATTTTCACATATGGTTTCCAATAGTCCATTATTATTCATGTCAATCTCAATTTTGATTTTAATATATAACATGGACATGCCATCTCGTGTTATTTTTTGAAAATGTATTAAAATCATTTTTAAAAATTATATATATATATATATATATATAAAATAAATTCGAAGAATATAAGTCCAATTTTTGTAATCATCAACCATTTCACTTGTAGTTCTTGAGTTGTGATATTTATAGCAACAATTAGTTGCATTTGTTCATTTATTAACCTAGTAATTGAATTGAACTCGATGATTTTTATGGAACTAATCACTAGCATTCAGTAACCTAATGATTGAACCTATTAACAATTAGCATTAATTTTAAAGATATATATGTGTTATATATTTTTTCATTTTTTCTAATATTGGGATTGACACATATTATATGTTAATTATAAACTAGTTTTCATAATATGCATAAATTTATTATGAAACTAATTAAAGTACAATTTTTACCCAAGCAATTTTCATGGCATCTTATTATTTTATTCACATGCTTTTTATATTTAAATAAGAGTATCCCCTAATGTAAAATTTCAAATTCTATAAGCATTTGTTTTCAAACATTTTGATACCTTTGATTACAATATTAAAATAACATAAAATAAAAGACAATATGGTTGACCACACATTATTTTTCAATTTAATGTGATATTTGTATTCATTCTCACACACTTTATTATAATAATAAAAAGGTAATATTGAGTAATGGGAAAATGATTCATTAATGTAACATTTAAAAAAAGAAATTAAAAAAATATTTTTGCCATGTTTAGTTGGCAAAATTACATATTGTCCAACATTAAAAACTAAAACAACCAAGAACAATTTCCAATGTGCACAATCTTGGGTTAAACCCTAAACCCCAATTGTAAACTCTTGATCAAACTACTTCTTTGATTTTGTGATTTTATGAGCTATGATATATAATTTTTTTTTCTACTGTAAATTCGACTAATTTTTTTCTAATTTTATGGGGGAAAAAATAGCATAATTTTTTATATAAATTTTTTGAAGGGGAAAAAAATAAAAATAAAAAATAAAAAACCATGTTACCAAGTGGGAATTAATAATTTTTATTAAAAAAATCAATTAACTTAACTTGTCTATTTATTTATTTATTTATTTAAAATTTTATTTTGGAATGGGGTGGGGTCAGGCCTGAGGGGGCACGGGCAGGAAGGAAAACTGACCACCATCTTCTACTTATCATACCATCTTTCCCAAATTTTCTTTACAGCATGCTACCTACTTACTTGCAATTTACTGCACACAGAGGGTACCAGGGCTACCGGCCAGGTGAGCGAAAAGATGAAGAACCCGAACTAAAAGATGAGGCGTGTCGGAACTGGAACCGTCGGATTGGGAAACAGTTGAAGATCATGCCCGTTGAACCCGTCAAAAAAGAGAGGAACTTGAGTAGAAGAAAACGACACACCTAGACCAGAGCGGAAAGACGGACGAAGATCTGGCCCATGGAAATCGTAAAGAGAGAAACTTGAGTAAAAGAAAGTGACTGCATGCGAGGACGAAGAATTACACAAAGAAGACGAGGGCAGGACACCGTCGGATTGGGAGACAGATGAAGAAGATCCTGGCCGTTGAAATCATAATGAGAGGAACCTGAGTAAAAGAAGAACGTGAAGAGGCGAGAACGAATAAGACGACGAGTGGAGGACTACCGTCGGATTCGGAAACGGATGGAGATCCTGTCCATTGAAATCAAAAAGAGAGGAACCTGAGTAAAAGAAGAACGTGTAGAGGCGAGGGACGATGAAGACGAAGAAGAAGAAAAAGACGAGGGGAGGATTACCGTCGGATTCGGAAACAGATGGAGATCCTGTCCATTGAAATCATAAAGAGAGGAATCTGAGTAAAAGAAGAACGTGTGGAGGCGAGGACGAAGAAGACGACGAAAAAGAAAAAGACGAGGGGAGGATTACCGTCGGATTCCGAAACAGATGGAGATCCTGTCCATCGAGATCATAAAGAGAGGAACCTGAGTAAAAGACGAACCTGTAGAGGCGAGGACGAAGAAGACGAGGAGGAGGAGGAAGAAGAAGACGAGGGGACGGGTGTTTGGTGAACTGTTGCCGGCGCGATGTGTGCGATTTCTCTTTCGATTCTTTTTCCAGCTGAGCTCGCTACTTCATTACACTTATCATCACACGAAAAAATAAAATACTGACTCGTGTTGCTGGATATTGTTTAAAAATTAAATTTCTATAAAAAAAATTCCGGGGACTATGAGCTATCTTGATGTTTTTGGTTTTTTTTGTTTTGGTTTTGTTTTGCTGCTGGTCAGGAATGGTTGAGGTCGGTCGCATTTGCATGGTTTCAAGTGTCAGCTCACCGACTTGCTTCTTTCGATATGTCCAAGAGTTACAGATGAAAAGCCGTCATCGATCTCCTCGCTGCGGTGTCTCTTTCTTGTTCTTGTTCTTGTTGCAAGAGAGAGAAGAAGCAGCGGCATCTTGATGCTTTTTGAAGGACTTGTGTTTCTTTTGTGTTCTGTTCTGGCGTAATAGCCGCCCTATCGCACCGCGTATCTGTGACCTGCTTTCGAGGGTTTTCCAGAAGATGAAGCTGCAGTCCGCTGTGAAGGGGGGGGCGGGGGTAATAATTTTTGCCAGCAATTGTGTCAGTTATGCTGCGGTTTAGAATGATTCTAAACCGCAGCACCTTGTCTTGCGAGGAGCTTGCAAGATTGCTGTCTAGAGGTTGGAACCCGTCTCGCATTGTCGTATTGTCGTGTCAAGGATGTTTTTAGTGCAGTTTTGGAAGAAAAGGGACTGTCCGAAACTCGCGCTGAGGCAATATGCCGTCTAGCGGTGGCCGTGCAAGTTTGCTATGACAATGGAATACGAGCAGGAGGAGGTCGTTGATCCTGCTTTTGTGTTTCGAGGCAGTAGATGCAACAGAAGAAAAGCTTGATCTGTGAGCTAGGGTTTCCTCCTCCGGTGAAGATGAGAAGCCTAAGACTAACTGATGGAGGAGGAGGAGGCAAAGTAGACAGTCAAGTGCATGATGTCAGTGCCATGGAGGAGGAAGAGACTAGTCCTCCTCCTCCCTTACAGGCGGAGCATCGTAAAGGCAGGTCAGCGGTAACAGAGCCTGCTCCATCTTCCAGGTTCATTTTTTCTTTCCATACCCACGTTGATGGCATATTGTAGCATGTTGCACTAAGAAAATGAGCTGTGCAACAACGATGGGAAAATGCCACAAAAAATGCAGGTATAAGCAAAAGAAGCACTACTGATCCAGGAACCACAAAATTCATCTGGACATGTTTCAAAGCTCGAGGAATCCACCTGAGCATCCATTTGGGTCTGCTCAAAATCCTTTAGTTCTGCTGCTATTGTTGGAAAGTGAGTGTGGGTTGAGTCTTGTCTAATGAAGTGGGTTTTGTCACTTATGAATGCAGCAGTTCTGTGTCAAAACTTGTTGATCCTGCCCTGGAGCCTTACTTCAAGCCGCTTGACTATGTGACAACCCTAGCTTGCATTCATGAGCAGCTGGAGTTAGCTAGCCAGGAGGAGAAGTCACCATTGTATCTAGAGCAGTCATTTGTTTTCAGGGGACTAAGTGAGATGAAGCTTGTGAGACGGAGCTTGCGGTCTGCACGACAGTTTGCTGTTACTGTGCATGAGAAGCTTGTATATGCAGCATGGTTAAGGCATGAGAAAAGGGATGAAGATCTGAATGATGGCTCATCAACCTATTGCAGTGGCAGGAAGCTGGAATGTCTGGACTCTGCCATGGCACCTGGCTTTGCACCCCACCTGCCCTCAGATCCTTGTTCCTGTCACAGCTTGACAACAGATCTGAGTTCCAGCATTCCTGGTTCTGCACCTGTTAGTACCAGTGTCTCAAATGACATTTCATTCCACATTGATGGAGATATAGTGCATTGCAACCGACAGAAAATGGCTGCCCTTTCCATTCCTTTCTTTGCTATGCTAAATGGTGGGTTTTCAGAGTCCCAGATTGCTGATATAGAGTTTTCAGAGAATGGGATCACGGCAGTTGCTATGAGGGCAATTGATAGGTTCAGTAAAACTGGCAGGTTGGGGCATCTTTCCCCAGATATGCTTCTTGAAATTTTGTCATTCTCAAACAGATTCTGCTGTGAGAAGTTGAAGGATGCATGTGATGAAGGCCTGACTGCCTTGGTCCGAAATGCACAAGATGTTGCAACATTTCTTGATTATGGCTTGGAGGAAAGTGCTCAAGCCCTTGTGGCTTACTGCTTAAAGGTATTCTTGCGAGAGCTCCCAAATTCACTCTGGTCGATGCCACATATTACCAATATGCTATGTGCACCTGAAGGGAGGGCAAAATTTGAAGCTGTTGGCCATTCGTCTTTTGCTCTGTATTCTCTTTTGAGCCAAGTTAGTTTGGAAGAGGATAAGAAGTCAGCCCTTACAGTTGCATTTCTTGAGGGGCAACGAGACTATGCTACCTCTCACAGGCAGAAAGCTTTGGCCATGCACCAGCTTGGTTGCATAATGCTTGCAAAAGAGCAGTATGTTGAGGCACAGAGCCTGTTTGAAGCTGCTGTTAAGGAAGGGCATGTGTATTCTTCAGCTGGTGTACTTCGAGCCAAGCATAAGCAGGGGCTTAAGGCAACTTCCTATGAGGAGTCCAGTAGAATCATCTCTGACTATCTCCTTACCCCTGCTGGTTGGATGTTCCAAGAAAGGTCCCTTTACTGTGATGGAAACAAAAAGATTGTGGACTTGAACAAAGCAACAGAGCTGGACCCAACATTGATCTACCCGTATCAGTATCGAGCAGCAGCACTGATGGATGAGCAGAAGGTTCAGGCAGCAGTGAATGAGATCAATCGGATATTGGGATTTAAGGTCACTCCTGATTGCTTGGAGCTTAGAGCATATTTTTGTCTTGCACTTCAAGAGTATGAAGGTGCCATTAGGGATGTCCGTGCGCTGCTGACACTTAATCCAAAGTACATGATGTTTGGTGGCCGTGTTGGTGCATGGCAACTGCTTAGATTATTGAGCCAACATGTGGAACAATGGACAAAAGCAGACTGTTGGATGCAACTCTATGACAGGTGGTCATCTGTTGATGATATTGGTTCTCTGGCAGTGGTACATCAAATGCTAGAATCAGATCCAGGCAAGGGTCTGCTGTTTTTTCGTCAATCCCTTCTTCTTCTTAGGTAAGTTATCTTTCTTAACACACTCTTGAAATTCTGACGTCATCTGAAAGGCAGGGATGTCAAGTTGACTATAAATAACTTGCTTAGCTGAGAGTGTGCATAGTCACTGTTGTGGCACAGGCTTCAAAGTTATTTTAGACTGGTGGATGTCTTGATGGTATTGTTGTTGTAGTTCTGGTCTTTAAAAGTTCAGGGTTAAATGGAGAACTTTGACAATTTACTGGTTGAGAAAATGTGGTTGTCCAGGTTAAATTGTCCTAAGGCAGCTATGCGTAGTTTGAGGTTGGCACGTGAACATGCCTCTTCTGAGTATGAACGATTAGTCTATGAAGGGTGGATCCTATATGATAGTGGCCATCGTGAGGAGGCCTTGCAAAAGGCAGAGGAATCTATATGCATTCACAGGTCATTTGAAGCATTTTTTTTGAAGGCATATGCATTGGCAGACACTAGTTTGGATCCTACTTCTTCTGACAAGGTAGTGGAGCTGCTAGAGGAGGCTCTGAAGTGCCCATCTGACGGACTTCGCAAAGGACAGGTTAGTGTATTTCTGGTGAGATAGACGCAGGAGCATTTATTCTTTTCATGACTATAAAGAAGCAGATATGGAGAAATGTGCCCTCTTAAGGAAGTCTTTTTTGTTGTGCAGGCATTGAATAACCTGGGGAGTGTCTACGTAGATTGTGGCAAGTTTGAACTTGCAGCAGACTGCTATGTTAGTGCACTAAAGATTCGCCACACACGTGCTCATCAAGGGCTTGCTCGTGTGTATGCCTTACAAGGCGATAGGAAGTCTGCCCATGAAGAAATGACCAGGCTTATTGAAAAAGCTCGCAACAATGCTTCTGCATATGAAAAGCGCTCTGAATATTGTGAACGTGAGATGACAATGGTAGACCTAAGCATGGTCACTCAGCTGGATCCACTTCGCACCTACCCTTATAGGTATCGGGCTGCAGGCAAGCATCTTTACCCATTCTTTTGAGTCCTTATTGTAGAGGAGAACATGAATGTATGCACTGTTAACTCCCATAATTTTCCTGCAGAAATTGACAACTCCCCCTAAAGTTGTAATACTATCTAGACTGCAAAGCTATTTTCCCCTCCCTTGACTGATTCCATTGCTAGTGCTTTGACTCTATTGGCATCTTTGTCTCTGCAAGTTCAATGTTGCAAATTGTGGATTTTCAGTGTTGATGGATGCCCACAAAGAGCGAGAAGCTATCATGGAACTGAGCAAGGCAATAGCATTCAAAGCTGACCTGCAACTGCTTCACCTCCGTGCTGCCTTTCATGAATGTAACGAGGACTTTGTCGGTGCACGGCGTGACTGCCGTGCTGCTCTGTCAATGGACCCTTCTCATCTGGAGACATTGGAGCTCCACAGTCGTGTGCACAATCAGGAACCCTAACTTGCTGCTGCATATCAAGGGGACCAGATTTGTGGTCCTATTTGGCAACCAACAGACTCAATCCTTGAAAAGTGGTTGCTGAGGACCAAGTTTGGTCCTCTGGATATAGTGCACCCGTAGCTTCTGTTTAAACTCACCTTCATTCATTCACCATTGTCAATCCTGCAATGAAATTAGAAGATCCACGGAATGCTTAAATGATATGTCCAGAGTGCAGGTGCCAACCACAACCGTCTATGTTGTCCTCTCTATGCATTCAGCATTGTTGCTGTCTGTATAGGGGCAAACTCAAATGAAGTGAAGCTTATCCTCACAAGCTTGTTGCAGCTTGGAGGAAACTTTTGACTAACTGATTATCTAAGTCTCTGGAGTGCCAGTGATCTGTAACTGCTTCACCTCTGTGCTGCCTTTCATGAATGGCTGAGTCTGCCCTTTGCTTTCAGAGATGTGAAAGAGACTCAGGACACAGGTTCTTCTATGATTATCTGCCCAAAATTTTGAGCAGATGATTATATACTCACCTTCCACAACCATTGGGAGGTGATGAGGCAGTAGGGAGCAATCACAGCTAGTCATGGCCATTCATGAAGGTGATCTGATAGCTTGTGAGTGACTCCCACAAGGTTATGGCTGCACGATTCTTGTCATGTTTGTTTTGTGGGTTGGCCAGAACTGACATCCCAGTTACCTTCAAAGTGTTATTGTGGAGCTTTTTGTTTGCAATCTCAGAGATCCCACCCATGGAATGGAATGAACCGTTTTTCTCCTCTGAGTGCTACTGGTGTATTTTGGAGGTATGGAGAGTGGAAGCTGATCCCCATTTGAGCCCAAAGTGTGTGTGTGATTAAAGAGCCAACACTGTAGAACATGTCACTGCAGGTCCAATGACCATGAGGATAAGGGGGATCTGGAGTCTGCTAAGTACACCATCTTCGACGTCTGGGCTTTTATGAATTTGTGAGACCTGCTTCAGGTAGTCTACCTTTTCTTAGCATCATGTTTGTATTCAGCTACAGAATACTAAAAAGATTATGCCCAATTATTCTCTAGAATTCAATAGGGGACAGAGATTGCACCAAGCACTGTGAGCTGTGTCCTGTCTACTTTCAGTTAAGGTGTGCCTTCCCTTGTATGGAATGTGTCATGTGCAGTTTTTCACTTTAGGTTGAGGTGTAACTTTGCATGTGTCTGGATAATCCTGGTGCAGTCTACTTCTGGGCAAGGGGCTCATGGTGCAATTGCAATCGCTCTGTGCCTCATGGTAAATTCAGACCAGCAACACTTCAAATATTAAATTTTCCCAAGAAGATAAACTTGCAGTTTATAGTGATACCTAGTGAACGTTTATCAGAATGTGGGACCAAATGAAGTCCACGTTATCCCATAGTCCTTCCTTATAGACAGTGCTAATATTGCTCTCCATGCATAAAAAAGCACAAACATCTCTAAACACTAGAGACTTCCATATGGAAGCTCTGATGCAGCAAAATTTTCTGTAAAGATTCATGACTTAAGATAATTTTACAATATCAACCCAAAGCTGAGTTGCTATCTAGAATCCCTTGTAGCTACTGTTGTCCTGGCACCTCCAAAAAGAACACTCTTGGATGCTTCACTTTCTCCCAAAATTGTTTGTTTGTAATTGATTTTCATAGTTTCAACTTCTGACCTTTGAATAATCTAACAAGCAAAAAATGTTCCATTTTTTTCAAAAGGGACTTTAACTATCAAGATTCCTTTTAAAGGTCACTCTGAAGCAAAAATTGTTAAAAGTTATTGAGATCTTTCCAGCTGTTGAACAGTATTGAGATCTGTCCAATTGCACAATATGGTTGAAATTTGGAGCAAAACCATCCATTCTGGTTGTGTTCCACTACATTCTGCTTATCACTATACATACCCCAGCAGCAAGTCAACAGGCTGATTAAATCAGATCCAGACTAAGTATAGGCTGCTGCAATAAAGAGTGCAACTGCAACATCCTCTCAACTTGGGGCCTGAAATTGCACCAGTGCCAAGGGAAAACAGTGACCCAATATCACCCCACAAAGTTGGTTGTTGCATGAGGATGGATCAACCCCTCAATTGATGCATACAAAGGAATAACAGGAAATTGTTGTCCAATTACTAAGAAACTTTGCAAGCATCATTTGACAACTTAACTATGAAATTGCAGAGAAATCTGCACATCGTCTAACAACACTGTGACAGCCTATTGTGAAAAAAGTTCTGGAAACACAGCCCCTTAATAAGTTAGTACCACCTTCCATTCTTGTGAAGTCCCCAACAATTAAACCCACATCATCCTTCCAGGCTTTTCATCTTGAATGCCATCTGCTCCATCTCTAGTACAGTTCATATACTACATCTGCTGTAGAAGACTGATGAAAGAAAAAGAATGATCATGAATTTATGAACACACCGGAAGAGTTGGCACACCTCAATGTTGGCAGTTCGTGGTTTTCAAGATGGGTGTGAAAACAAAAAGTGCCCATCTCAGATCTCCAAGGGATTCATCATGGCACATGGTCATTTGAATTAAAGCATAGTGCCAACATAAACATTCAGCCATGTAGATTAGTTATTTTTAACTAAGCTTTACTCACAGAGCAAATAATAGAAAGTTCATTTTGCACCAGTCAAAACTTTGATACAATGTTGCGCCATGAGATGGTCCTACATCATTTTGCTCCATTCCATGCTAACGCCTGTTGTGCAAATTGAATGATTAACAAGCTTCTAGTGCTATGCTTCACCGCGCCACCTTCTCTTTCCTAGGAAAGTACAACACCCATAGACTGCAAGGAGGCAAGCTTACCCTAAAACTAACAGTGATCAAACAACTACTAATCTATGCAAGAGTACAAAGTTCCTGAATCTATGCACTTCTACTGTAACTACAAGCTTTCAACTACACTGATACAATCCCTTGGGAGAACTGATTCATAGATACAGATGTCAAGCTATAGGAACTTAGAATTCTGACAAGACATCAGTGTAGTTGAAGACAGTACACAAAGGAGACATTGGTGAAGATGTCAATTGGTGTCACGATCAAGAAAAGGCAAGGCTGCATTTCAGAACAGCAGGCAAGGAATCAAAATGTTCCACCTTTGAAGTTCTTTAGTAAATGTTGAGCAGGATAGCAATCAGAATCACTTTTGCTTCAGAAGCTTCTTATGGAATCAAAATGTTGAAGTAGATGGCCTACTTAGGAGAGGTAACCCTCATCTATTTGACTCTGCAGGCAACGGCCGATTGAAGCCACCTGCAAAAACATCATACCTTGTGTCAGTCCATGTTTACATGACTTGCAACTTATGTAAGCAACAACCAAAACAGACAAATTATTGTTCCATGCATGCTCTGTAAGCTGAAGAATTCCAGTAAAATCTTAATATAGAGTCATTACCCCACTGTACAATTGTCACAAAATCAAGTGTTTTCTGTGGACACATCTGCAGGGACTTGCAATTTGAAAATTTCAGCTTGAAAGGGTCCAAGAAACCCCTGAACAACAGTAATCCATAAAAACCCAGCTCACAAAAACTCCAAAATTATATGCCTATGCTTCAGAACAAGAAACCACACAACAACAGAGAAAACAGAGAGCAGAAATTCAGAGACAACCCACCTCTTCTATTCATATATTGACGTGGCTGCCGCTTTGTTGTAAGCTTGACTGCACTATGATTTGTATCTGGTACATACTTTCCCTGCCATAAAAAAAGTGCATGATGTAGCCTATTTATTGATTTCATGAACAGAAACAACTTGACAGTAATGAGCAGCAACTCACCAGTGCAACAACACCTCTAGCCAGGTTTTCCAGTAAAGGGATGTACTTGGGATTAGGGTTCAAAACCCTGAACAGAAGAATACCCATATTTTAAGTTTGGATTCTTGCTGGCCAATCTGAGACTTTCTGAGAAAACATGCAGATTGAAGGAATGAAGGTCACCTTTGTAGTGTTAAAAGTGGTTGGAATCCCAAGTTTCTTCATAACGTCATCGTCATTGTTGTCTTCCAAAACAGGAGGCGTAGAAGAAAGAGGGCCTTCCCCTCCTTTATGTTGTTCACTGGCGATTCCATCGACAAACTGTGCAACAATTGCTGCCCGCTGTGAGTCTAATCCATTGAAACTTTCGCCTCCTTTGTCCCGTTTATCTGCCACCACCTTTTTGTCTCCCTTCTCTCTTGTCTTGTCACCCTCTGGCCCATATCCTCTATCTCTGCTTCTCTCCCTCTCTCTTCTGCTGCCATCCCTTCTCTCGTCTGTCGTCTTATGCCCCCGATCTCCATGTCGATCGACAGGGGAGTCCGATCTCCGATGCCTATCATTCCCCGGAGACCTAGAACGAGATCGCGCGACACGTCTCCTGTCTCTGTCCCTGTCCCTATCCCTATCTCTGTCTCTTTCTCTCTCCCAGTCCCTACTATCCCGTTCGCGGTCTCTATCCCTCTCCCGGTCTCCCCCTCCTCTCTCTCGTTCTCTTCTCCTATCCACTGCAAACACAAAACACAACAGTAAAATCCCTCGACCAGAAACAACAACACACATGCACACACAAAACAGAAAACACTTCAAATTCGACGTTCGAAGCACAAAGAGCTTTTGCATACATTCAACTATTTCAGGAAAAAAAAAAGAGTCTGCAAGAACTGGATCCCCAATCAAAACAGAACAAGGTATTGTTGTCTCCCGGAGCAAGAAAACAAAGAATAATACATGACAAATTGAGGACAAAAATCCGCAAGCTGCGTAAAAGCTTGAAGTTAGTTGCAGATAAAAAGAACATTCCTCGAAAGCGATGGCAACAGCAGTGTGGCTTACTTGGTGGTGGTGGGGCAGCAGCAGCAGCAGCGCAGCTTGCAATCGGAAGAGCTCGCGCACGGCAGAGCACTTTCTCTCTGGACTCACGTGTTCTTCCTCAAACCCTAATTTCCTTCTCTCCCTGGAACCCTAATTCCCATCTCTGGCTCAAACTCTAATGCCCCTCTCTGCCTCAAACCCTAATTTCCCTTTATTTTGCCTCAAACCCTAATTCCCATTTCTGCCTCAAACCCTAATTCACCTTGGTAACCCATTCTGTTAGAAGTAGGTCAGATACATAGCTAGAATAGGCAAGGAAAATGTAAGTGGTTACCGGGGAAGTAAGTAGATGGTTTAGGGTTTAGGGTTTGGGTGGGTTTTTGAATTTTCAAAGAACCGCTGGTTTTCATGAAAGAACCGGCAAAGAATGACCAATTCTTTGGCTTAAAAATGATTTTAAATTTAAAAAAAAAACTGGAAATCGTGATTATATATCAAAATGAATTATTGGACAATTTGGAGATTCAATGGGTAAATGAATAAATACCTAGTTTGATAACCAATGGGTATATGTCTCTCATTTTTAGAATTGTACAACATTGGTTTATAGTTTATACATAGACCCATGACCATCGTGAATTGAAATATATGAATACTTCGATGAACTTATTAATTCGTACATTTTTGTTGATGCATAGTGTATTCTTGTTTCTATAAGACATAAGATATGAAACATTTGAAGGTTATGATCATGGTTGATGTATTCGTAATATTGGTGTAAAGAAGTTGTATCCAAGGTACACCACTTTCTATCTATTAACAATTCGCAAGTTATTTGTTAAGAGGGAGGTAATGAAAAATAACAACTAAGCTAACAATGTAGTTCATTAGGCAACTAAAACTCAAAAGAAAATTGTTTCTTAACCACTTACCATCCATCCTTCATGGTGCATTCATAAGGGTGTTGGTTTACACTAGCTTGGAAACCTTGGTCCCAAGATATGGGCATCAAAACCCTAATTTCCTAACGAATTTTATAATTTCATCCATTATCCAATTTTCATTAAGACAATTAGCATCATTTTCCCAAATTTTCACCCACTATGCAATTTCCTTTCATTCCTTCCCATAGAAGTGGGGTCAAGTTCTTTAACTTTCATCTACTCTACAATTTCCTTGAATGTTTTCATCTAAAGCAACGAGGCCAAGTTCCCTAAGTAGTTATTCTTTAAATAATGCATTTAGAAGTGTTGCACAATGGATTTTTCTTTGAAGGGGAAACATTTGAAGAATTAAGCCACATTTTTCAAGTTTTCATTTTTTGTGCATTTTCTTTAAACATTTTCCTTCAATAAAGGCAAGGCCACACATTTAATTAAATCAAAGGTATATATTAGGAATTTTACCTTGTGGTTACACTTGCAATGTTAGATAACAACAAATTGAACATGAGTGGCTATATGAGAAATAAAGTTAACTAAAGGATAAGAATTTATAGTAGAACCTCCAAAAATTTATACCTCTCAATATTGATAACCTTTCGAAATTTATAAAAAATCGCTGGCCCAAGTTGGGCCCAGCTAAATTTTTATAAATTTATTTTTTATAAGATCTGGCTGGCCCAAACATTTTCAAATTATATAATGCGATGATATATTAACTAAATTGGTTCAATTTAGCTGATATATTAACTAAATTACCTATTTAAACGGAGCTAAAGTAGTCAAGAACAGACTTTTGCTTGAGGCCTGTCATGCTGATCTTTTTCACAGCCTCCTTCTGCTCCTTCAAGCTCTCATTAAACTCGTGATAGCTCTCCTTTTGTTGCATCCAGAATAAGGTCAGACCCTCCAGATACTCCTGAGCTTGACAAGTGCTAATTTTTGGCGGTTCCACGTTGTCATCGTCGTTGCTTGCCGCGTCTTCATCCGGACCCGGTCCCAACCTTATAAAATTTGAAAGGTTATACAATAATGGGCAAACCGTCATTGGTATCAATGATTGAGCCACGTCATTGATGCCTCTCCTATAATTAATAACCTCCCAAAATTTATAGCTTGGACCCGGTCACAACCTTATAAAATTTGAGAGGTTCTATTGAAGATAACTATCACCTAATTTATTAAAAAACCCATATTTTGGGGTAAAAGTTTGATATTAACCAAATTTTTAAAAAAATGTGCCTATAATTCAATGGTATTTATTAGGCCCCTCTCTTGTAAATAGGTTGTTTACAAAATCTCATTTATGTGTTCATGGACAAATGCCATTACTACAACATGATCATCTCAACTTAGGCTTGTCATCTACGACATTGTTTTGGTTCTAGGTTTATGTTGTTCAGGATTCCTTAGTATACATTTTGCCACCTCATTTATCAATAGCCACAAAGAAAAAACATAATGACAATACAAGAGAGACAAAGTTTCAAAATTCATCGTGGAGAGACTAAAAAGCTCAAGATTAGTCAAGGAATTAATGTTCTATAACATTGTACACGTGGAAAATGAAGAGCAATGAGAAAAGAAGAGTAAGTTGAAAATAAACTCACAATTTGTAACATGGTGAGAGGTAGAATGTTGTTAATAAAAGTGTTGTTAGACTTACAAATGACATTTAGTAGATTTGATAGCACATTCACGCCAACCATCATGTACTTGAAGATGAACCATTAGAAATAAAAGTAAATTGGAAAAGAACTCACAATTTGTAGCATGGTGAGAAGTAGTAATGTCATTGATAAAGGTAGCCATGCCTCTTGCAAATGGCATTTAGTAGATTTGATATCACATTCTTGCCAACCATCATGTACTTGAAGATGAACACTTGTTATTCCAATTCAACCCACCGATACAACATGAAGGCAATGCAACCATTTAGGCCTCCACAATTTATGTTTTGTGCCCATAATTAATAGTGTGATGACACAACTATAAATTATTTGTGTAATAGATCAATATGTAAGGCCACAATCTAATTGAAGATAGAAAAAATCAATGGAACATACATTTTTTCTCATACTTGTAATTTGATTAGAAAGTTTAGTATAAAGAAAATATTTTAAGAACAGTTTCCTTTCAGGCACCACAAGCAAGCATGCCAAAATTATGAACATGTCATAATAGAAAAAAAATTCATTTAGTTTATTGCATTTTGTAACATTTGGCACTTTTGTGTGTATTAATATTGTGCTTTTGAATGGCAAATTCACATGCTTTAATCTAATCAATGATAATTGATAATGAAGTTTATATTATATAATGCCACAAAGGTAAAACAAATAACACAATTAATGGGTTAAATAATATTTTTTAATAACAATTGTTGGGTAAATTAAGGGTAATTAGTGTGACATATGTTGTTGCCCCAAGTGTGAACAAGACCTTGATGATAGATTCCAATGGTGGAAAAAATATTTTAGATTTAAAATGATTTTGTCATTACAAAAAGTGATTCAAATTTCAATATTCCCCCACCTTAGGTTTAAAGATTACAAAATTTGCTCCAAAAGATCCACTCATCAAAGGCTTTTTAGCAATAAAAAATCTTGCAACAAGATATTTAAAAAATAATATTTTTTTATCGAAATTTTAATGAAAAAATTGTTTAATGTTTAATAATTCTTGCATTCTAAGTCTAAACGTTATCAAAACACTCGGTGCACCCATACTCATTGAAGATTTTCCAATAGTATCAAGAGTGTAATTGGGGCACTATGGTTTGTTCCTTAACAAATAGATGGTTTGTACAATACGTGTTTTTAAATTATGGGAAAAAAGGTTATGGAAACTTTTTAAAGTTTTCTATAAGGCCCACCATCCATCCAAGGAACTTGTTGACATTAATTCAAATATGTATGTTACAAATTAAAAATGAAAGACAATGAATGAATTTTGTTCGTGCATTATTAATTCAAACAACATAATTCTAACCTGTAAACCATTATATGAACAATTTCAACTTGGTTAGGACTTCTATAAATATTCACTAGATTATAAATGTATCATGAGGTTGACAAATGTTGTATAGGAGATAACACATAACTTCCTATTTATTATAATGATAAATCTAAAAAGTGACCCAAGGTTTATATGGATATTACAATTGAAAATTTCAAACCTTTTGTGAAGCATTTACAAGGTATTATGTTGGTTTTTTTTCTTTTTTTGTTATTGGATTCTTTTTGTCAAAATAAATGAAAATTTGAAAAATAAAGTATTTTGGAAGTTTTCAATCACCAAAAGTGAAAATAAAAACCTAAAATCAGCATTTTTGAATTAGATTTTTAATATGTAGCCAAGAAAATAAAAGGTTGATTAAAATTTTGTACATCATATCTAGCTTATACATATATTTGGTTAAATTTTCCTAGAGATTGTTGTCATTTTTTACATCTTCCTATTAATGATCATCACTTTGGCTAGAAACAAAAAATCTTTTAATTTTTTTGATTTTGTGTATGTTTGTTACCATCATATTAGCAACCATTTTTCAAGAAGAAGTGGCTGATGAAACAAAATTTGCACAAATTGGGTCAACAATGACAATGTTTGCCAAAATGTGAATACCATTTCATGTAAGCACAATATCCATTCATTGTCATGATGATTAGAGAAATGGTATTAGGAACACGTGTTTGCTTGCACATAACATGGAAGCTAACATCCCTAACAATGGAGGCAAAAAAATCTTGAATTACATCATGTGTGGCTTAGTGCGTTTTCCCCCATGAGCACAATGAAATAAATGTATCCCTATCGAATCTATGAGTTGGCCACATATGCATTAAAAAATACCACAAGCCATGGGATGGGGGAGGCCCAATATGATGTGTAGTATTGAGGAGAAAATGTCAAAGGTCATCCTAAAATATGGGATGACTTGGTGGGCAAAAATTTATTCATTCGAGCTTGGGCCTATGTAAGATCTCAACGAACACAATAACAATCTAAAGATAACTATAAAATGATGTTGGAAAATGAGTGCTCATGCACGTTCTCTAAGATGTTATCTTGAAAATGATATAATTTCTCTTTTTTACAACTATTCAAATAAAAGGATGAAAACTTGAACAATTGGAGGTAGAAAGTCATGAACCCACCTAAAATGAACTTGGAATGGAAACGGACCTAAACTATTGGCCCCTATAACCCCTAATTAAAATGAACAGTTATCTTGCAAAAATTTTAATGTGATGATTAGGGCAACAAACCTTTAGTTCCCCAAGTACGTTGTCGGGGTGATAACTTCCACAAAAACAAGACCTATCCCACCTTTAGCGATGGGAAGAAAAGCATGTTCACAAATTAGGGGAGCCTCTAGACAATTCAAAGAACTTGGCCTTTAGAATCTCCCAAATACATAAATGAAAGTTGAATAAAAAAAGGTTAGTTAGCATTGAAAATCTAGGAATGGGAGGAAATAACAAATAAGATAATGAGGCCTCTAGGTGAAACAACGAGTGAAAATCCCCAATGCCACTTACATATCCCCGAACCTAGGAAAGGCATTTATGTGTTGAACATCATCATCCAAGGCATCCTAGAGAAAAGAAGATGTGAAGAAAAAAGACCCCAAATGAACACCCAAAACCTTAATGCCCCCAACAAAGGTATAAAAACCTAGATGGAGGTGAAAACCTTGAAGGAGGAGAAGTAGCACACCTGTGGGGTTGAAACGCAAGGCCTACAAAATCTAATTGGGAAGACAAATGATGAAAGACTTGAAATATAAAAGCTAACAACTTGACAACACCAAGGGCCTTGTCTATTCTTTTGGGGATATGCCTTACATCAACATAAACGCACATTAGGAATAATTGAGAAAAGTTGTTAATTTAGTTTAATGAATCAAATATATTTTAAAGGTGTTAAAATACCATGCCTGAAAGCCCACCAACTAAAAGGTGAACTTAATGGATGAATGTTGACTGGAACATGTTTAAAGAAAAATCCAAATATGCTTCTAGCTAAAATTCCATAAGAAACCCAAAACATGGCAAAGATGAATATGGAAGATGAAGAACCTGCAAAACAATATGTTTTAGAACAAACATTGTTGAATCTTGTTAGATAATGTTTGTTGGACAATGCATGAAGCTATCATGTTTCTTGGACAAACATTCTCCATACAACCACAAGGTCTTCTTCTTGCACAAATCCTAAAACCAAATAATTCCTTTATTTTTAATTGTTAATGGGGCAAAATTGAAGGTTGTGCATATTGGGTTTTAGGGTTTTTGGGTGGTAATACACTGGCATGGGTGTATTTCATATATATAATATATATATATATATATATATATATATATATATATATATATATATATATATATATATATATATATATATATATATATGTCAATAATTCAAAATACTTGTTGATGGTTGGGTTTGCTTGTTTTTTTTATTTTAAAAAATCTTTTTCATTTTGTGATTTTAGGGATTTTATTTCTACAAGTCTTTGGTTTTGAAAATTTAGAGTATGTTTATTTTTTAAATTTTTGCTTTATTGTTTCATCACAATATGGGGTTTTTCTTTTTTCTTCTTTTGTTTTTGTTGGTGTTTTTTTTTTTTTTTTTTTTTTTTTTTTTTTTTTTTTTTTTTTTTTTTTTTTTTTTTTTTTTTTTTTTTTTTTTTTTTTTTTTTTTTTTTTTTTTTTTT
>Ga0116231_10004863_pt1 | contig 26941 bp, 19 predicted proteins | sample S1TSphgellanicum_2_FD_89695 | JGI IMG/M metagenome (GOLD analysis project Ga0116231, IMG submission 89695) | Host-associated microbial communities from peat moss isolated from Minnesota, USA - S1T2_Fd - Sphagnum magellanicum MG | ecosystem: Host-associated > Plants > Peat moss > Unclassified... | reverse complement strand
TCTTTAATTTATAACTTCAAACCTGAATTAAAATTTTTGAAAAAATTATAGTGTAGTTGGAATAATTATTTTACTGATTTTAATTTCACGAATTATTATACAATAATATTATCTTTAAAAATTTTATGATTAATCATCTATGATAAATATTTTATAGTAATTTTATAGTAATTATGAAAATTAATGTTATGTTTAACAAATTATTGTATTTATAGTTAATAATTACCAAGAAAAAAAAATTATTTGATTTATAATAATTTTTACAACAATAAATTTTATTATACAATAAATAATGTAATTAGTTGAATAATAATTCTTCAAAATTTTGTGTAAGAATTTACTTTCTAATAACAATTGGTAATTCGTGATATATAATTTAAAATAAATATTTAAAATATTTAATTTTAAATTATAGTCATTAAATTAATTTCATATTAATTATATTATATATAGTTCGATCAGATTCTAAAAAGTAATTAAATATTTTTAAATATTTTATTGTTTATGAGTTATGTACTAATAACTTGTGAGTAACTAGATAACTAGTTTGTGAAATATGAAGAAGGTATTACTTATTTAAGTAATTGATAATGAATATTGAATATTTGTAGTGTATATTTTATAATTTAAATATATGTAAAATTCATCATTATGAATTAAATGATTATTTAATTATCTAGTACTTGAATTGTTAAAAAATCTAAAAACCCTAGAAGTAAGGGATGAAGAAAGTTTTGGAATTACAACTTAATTTGTAAGAAAGTTGCAACTTCAAAACTTATCCCATATTGTTTGTTTTCCATTCCTATTTCGAACACTATATAAACAAAGGGGTGTGCCTATGCAATTTCATATTAAGAAGTTTGTGCACATGGGATGAGTTATTCAAAAGGCTCAACCCAAAACAAAAAAACAAATAATGCACAATTCTAAAATACATACCTCCCCAACAACCTACTTATCTATTTAGTTAGGTAAGTACCTAGTTTGACCTACCCATCTAAGTCAACCTATGTACCTACCTACTTAAGTACCTACCTATATGAGTAGGTATTTAGCCTAGGAAGGTAAAACCTACCTATTTATTTTTTAACCTAAGTAGGTAGGTAGGTAGGTAGGTAAGGATTGTAGGCACCTATTTATGTACCTACCAATTTAATATTAATATTAATATTAATATTTAATTTTAAAAATGTCACGTGGCATATTTACATTGGGCCACGTGTCATAATATAAGATCATCCAAGTTTTTGAATTAAATGTCTTAGATTATTTCAAAAAAATAAAATAAAAATAAAAATAATATAGTAAGACAGGTGGCAGCACATGATTTGTCTTCAATTGTGACCAAAATAGTTGCATATTAGTCGCATGTGACAATATGTATACAATAGAATCAAAGGATGAAATGTATTTGTTGACTTTTTCTTTCATACAATACTCTTTGTCATTTACGACTAGTTTATCACATGCGACTTGTCTTAGGTGACTAAAAGGATTTTAGTTGCAAAATGTCTCTTGCGACTAAAATTTAGTCACAAAGAGCAGTCGAAAATGCATGTTTTTCTTCTAGAATATTTAGTTTAAAATATTTAGAGAATCATGGTGTACAAATTGACATAAATTTTAAAAGATTCATACAAATCCCCAAAAAGGTCTTACATTATACAATTATGTAAAGGTATATTATAAATATTTTCGTTTTCAAATCATTTCAAATCCTTTGAGCATTGAAGGACATTAATTGAGTTATTTAAAAAATGTTTTTGGTATTCCATATTCATTAGATTCAATTTATTTGATGAATATGGAATATATCCATCTTTTTCCAAATGATGTGAAAAAAATGTAAGGTGTTAATTCATTAGGAAATACATTTTATTATTAATTTAAAAATAAATTTGGTACCCAAAATTGATTATGAAAATATACCTACAATTTATTTAATATATTTTGATTTTAATAAAATAGAATTTCAATATTTTATTATTTCGTAGCAGAGCACAAAACATCCCTTTATATTAGGTGTTTCACTTAATATATTAAAACTGAGCCCCCCAAAATCATATGCAATTTACATAGTTGCAATTAAAGTTTGCCAAAATCAACTACATATTTTATATTGTGATACTACCTCTACTTCCAAGGTGATGAGTTTTGGTCATTTGTTCATGGGTTGTTACAGGTGATAATTAGAGAATTCATAGGATATGGGTGATTCACTACAACACAAATTTTATCCAACACCTTATACTAGGTCCAACCATGCAAATATTTCACCATGCAAAAATATGATCTTCAAAAAATCCTCTAAAAGAAACAAAAGTCCTCCAAGCTATTATAACTCTATAACTAATCTCAAGTTTGAACACAAGCCAAAATATCATTTAAAAAAAAATCCTCATATAAAAATAGACTTATTACCTAGGGGCCAAAATCCATTAAGCTACGATGGCCTATAATGAATCTAAACACAATATCCTTGCCTTGGTAGGCGATGCCAACAAACAAACAAATAAACATACACTAAGGAATTGAAGAATTGATGTCCCAGGGAGCAGCAGTTGTATAAAGCTCTTTTTGTAGTGCATGCGTGGTTGCTGTTTTCAATGTATGCTATAACCTTCAAATAGCAGAATCATGATCCCCATATTATACCCTAATTATTGGGAGGAGACAAGAGGAGGTATTTGTGCATTTATGAAACCTGGGTAAAGCAAGGCTTTTTGTTCCTCCTGAAGACGTAAGCTACTACGCAGCCTTCTGTCTTTGTAAAGAGCTGCTCCCATGTTTTTAGTCTAATTTGAGGGCCAGTTTACCCAGCATGTTTTTTTGGTCTGTTGTTTGGGGGATTGTTTTGAAAAACAGACCGTTTGTAAGATTTTTTTTGGTTTTTTGGTGATACTCCTTGGCTTTCACCGGGAGAAAATAAAGAAAACAAATCAGTTTTGCTAAAGCCCTCCTCGGCTGGAAGGCTTGAGCAGAATTGGGCCCATAGTCCTCACCTCATATTTGATCAAGAATGGGTTCTGAATTTGGACCCATAATTGGGGCCTGCTAGACCTTTCATGTTAGACCCTTCAAGGACCATAAAGTTTTGACCCTAAGGAGTTTCCATAAGACATACAGCACTCAGAGAAATTTTGTGCATTTGGACATTTGCTTATATCCTTGATAACACCCCTACAAACGAGGAGGGATATTGTGCCTACCCCTTGAGAGTGGGAGGGATCCTAGTTCTTACACAACTTACAAGTAAGCATCTTCCCAAAATGTGAGGGTTGGCTCCGTCGCCACCCTCATCCTAGGTCCCTTATTTGGGGACTGTGCCCACCCTGGAGCTTTGCCTTACATGGTTAACACCGTTGGTCTGGAAAGTAAAAGAAAAGAGACAAATAGGAGAGTGAAATTTGTCCAGGGCAAGGCCTTCTCCAAAGGGACTTTCTGGATTTGAGCCTCCCTCCTGGGGCTCTTGCCCTTGTAGGGTGGGACCTCACTCTAGGAAGTCCCTTTGTTAAGAGGACTTTTTTTTTTATACATACCAAACCTGACATACTTAAAGAGTTCCTTGTATTCAAAGTTGGTCACTCATTTTTCTCCTTCTTAATGAGTGACACTTACAATGAGAGCCTTTGGATTCAAACAAAATTTGTAGGGGGGGGAAGGGGGAGCAGTCAGAGAATTTGAATTGACCATTTGAAACAAAGCATCCATACTTACATGTGACAGGTCTACCATTGTTGGATGAATGATGAAATACTCTTCTTGGGCTTTGGTGGAGGGTAAAGCCCCAAGGTGAGGGGGAGACTCCATTCCCAAAAGAGGAAGCCTAGGAAGCCAAAGAGTACCTAGTAGAGTACAGTCTTGCATTTAAGGACTGTGCCCCCACCCTTTGGCTTTACCCATTATAAAGAACAAGGCAAACATTATCATGAACTTAAACATGCACAAATCATGAGGCTTTAGGAAAGGGAGCGATCTTACACATACTATTTAAGAGTGGGCGCAATCTTAAACCTACAAGTGGGCATTCAAGTGGGCATTCGTTCTCTCTCACTCATAAGGAATGAGTGTAAGATCTCTCCTCTTTTCTGGGAGGGATGTTGATGGATATAAGTTGCCCTCCAAATACACTTCATTTCTCCAAGTGCTTTTATATTTAGAACTTGGTTGTTTCATTTCACATTGCAAGTTGACTTCCAATTTGTACACTTCAGTTTTAACCCTTTTGGGCTACTTCATGGGTTATACACAATAGATGATGCCCACTAAACATCACTCCTTTGGTTAGTTAACTGAAAAGGAATGTCTGAAATGATGTAGATTTTCTTCTTATTGTTGTGATGGTCTCACACTATGATGTTTTCAATTGTGTGAAACACTCTACCTACAAACTCTTTCACACAAAGTGAGTCATGTTCCACCATAACCATTTTTCTATTACTTCAAATCAATGGCCCTCCCATCACAAACTTTGAAAAATAATCCATGAACTCCAAATAACTCAAACCCTATACACATTAACTAGCTTTTGATTCTCACTGAACAAAATTGGCAAAATGTCAACCCTTCTAAAGAACCCATATTAGAAATCAACCTTTTGTGGTTCATTTTACCTGAGATAAAATGCTTTTTTGCTTGAGATCTCATGGTTAGATTAGGTTTTTTTTTTTTTCAATTTTGTGATGTAGCTGAAATGGGGATCATCTGTAAGATGATTTAGCCAGATTTGGCTACAGACTAGATATGAAAATAGAAAAAAATCAGAATGCTTCTATATTCTTGGCTACCTACTGGATCTTATCATAAAAATCTTGCGATTTGGAAGCTATTTTTTTTCGAATTCTGACGAATTTGGGTCATTTTTTTCCATGGAAAATCCTTTGTATAGGTCGAAGTCATATTTGTCAAGTCGAAATTTGGCGAAATTTCGCCAAAAAAAAGACACACTGGGTTAGATCCAAATGATGTCCAAACCAGAAAGCTGTTACAAAAGAAAACTTTGCTGGTGAGATAAAAGAAAAAGGGTACCTAGGTACTTGGTTCCAAATTACCCGACGACTTAACCCCCTCGATGTGCGTGCAGAATCTTGCATAATTGTACTTTAAACTAACCTGAATCCGGGTGGCCCCAGGAGACACCGGGTCAGTTAGAGGTCAGTTGTAGGCCACTTATTGAGTTTCGTCCACAAACAGGTCGATTCCTAATCGGATGAAAAATCGAACATTGGATGCCATCTGCCTGCTCACTGTACCGCGCTGTGTCTGGGGCTGCAGACCGCGCGGTGTACCGCGGTGATGGCGGGCTCCAGCTCTCAGGAGAATGTTGTTGTCTTCCCTCCGAAACTAGCCCGTCGTTGCACCTACGCCGTGGCGCAGCTCGACAGTCGTGGGCACTACTGACGCTCCCCCCTGCCCCGCGAGCAAGTTGTGGGTGCCGAGGAAGAGCAACAACAAGGAGCAGGTTATGGCCGAGGAACGGGAGGATCAAACGGCGATGGAAATGGTGGAGAATGCAGAGCAAACGGAGGGAAAAGCCGTGGAGAATCACCAAACAGGGAAGGAGCAGGAGGTGGCTGTTGTCGAGGACGTGAAAGGTGATGCGATGGATATTGAAGAAAAGGGAAAATTGGAGGCAGGAATAGGAACGAAGGAGAATGAGAAGGCGGAGGACAAGGAGTTAGAGGGAGCGAAAGAGGAGTTGGTTCAGGTGGAGGAGGGAAAAGAGGAGGAGAAGACAGAGAAAGAGGAAGAAGAGGAGGAGAAAGAGAAAGAGGAGGAGGAGAAAGAGGAAGAAGAGGAAGAGGAGAGGGAGCAGGAGGAGAATGGGACGCCGGTGTCGACAAAGAAGCGACCCGGAAGGGTGAAAAAAGGGAGAACAAAATCCGAAGAGATAAGCACGCCGCGAGGGAGCAGCGGGAAACGGCAGAGACAGAGAACAGAGATATTCCCGTTTTTCACAGATAGGCCCACACGAGAGCGCAAGTCGATAGAGCGCTTCATTGCTTTTGTGGAGAAGGACACCAATAAGGAAGTTCAGATTAAGAAGGTATATAACATAACGCGCTGAAAGAAATGCTCACCAAAGGGCTTGACTCAGAAGAGTTATCAACAAGCAGCTGAACAAACACATATTTCTTCCACTCAGAGCTTCTTCTTTTGCATGCTTTTTTTCCCCCTCCTCCCTCGTTTCGTTTTGTTGGAACAAGCTTTTTCCTGAAAATGTGTTGTTTTCTTTTATCTCCACGTACAGTTTTCTTTCTCCACCACCTGAGCTCTGCATTGATTCTCTTATTAGCTTGATGGCTCAATGAAAGAACCTTGCCAACCAACGCCATGGTTCTGTTTCTTTTCATACTAAAAAATAAAATCCTTGATCCTTTTTTTTCTGCCTGAAAAGAAAAGAAAATATTAACAGCTGTTTGATTTCTTTGTACACAGGGTGAAGGAACTCCCTTCAAGGATATTCCAAATGGTGAGCAGCTAAACTATTTTCACACATTCTTTCTTCTCATGCAAACATGTAGGGGTACCTTTGAGTTGTGAGTACTACTCTGAAGGCATTTGATGTGTAAAGATAGTAGTGCACTCTTGTTAGAATGTGCAAAGGTGAGAATCTAGGGTAAGTTGTGCAGTTCTCACATACTTTTTCATAAGGAGAGTTCTGCCCCTCTGCATCTTTTTGCTGGATTATGTATTGGATCTTATCATTGTTAGCTCCACATTCAGTCTCAATGATAATGAAGTGCTAACTGGGATACTGGACTTCTCGAGTGTTTTTTCACTGACTGACTGTGGCTCTTTTGCAGTTGCATACAAGCTGAGCAAGATAAGCAAGAATGATGAGATTTTGAGCATGCTTCACTCCCTCCTCTTCAACAAGCGGGGAAAGGTTCACACACATTCCATCCCTTATATATATTTTCTTTGTCCCAGTTATTTTTTCCCCGTGTGCCCCCTTTGGACATCCTGTTGCATATCTGCTGGGAACTGAGGTGCTGGACCCTCTCTCTGTATTGCCATTTGGGATGGCTGTGTACACACACTCTCATGAAGATGTGATACAGTTGCAAAGACTTTGCATTTTCTTCATTGTTTCCAAACTATTAATTATAGTGAGGCTGGAACAGCTGAAACATGAACTTGTCTCTAGTATACTTGAGTTTCTCACCATTGGGTCTGTGCCTGATATGTGACATCCTTGGTTAGTGGGTCATCATGGAATTTTACAGTATTGTTCAAAAGCACTAGGGAATGGGTTGAAGGAAGGAGTTATAGATGAATGCAAGAAAATCTCAGAAACATCCTCAGATGCCACTCTGTAATTCTAATGGTTGTCTCAGTGGTTGTGTAAAATTTTGCTACAGATGACAAAAAACCATTATTGTGGATTAATCCGCAACATTTCAAAACTAAGAACAGAAATCTACTCATGTTGGGATTGTATCTCAATGGGCTCATGTTCTGAGAAGTATGTGCAATTTGGTCTTTGGAAAAGAATTTTCTGTTAGGGTTGGTACGATGTTGGAAGCTTACAGCAGTTGTTTTGTCAGTAGACTGGTCAATCATGTGACACTTCGCTCATGTACAGGCTGCAGTTTTGAAGCAACGTATCTTGCAATTCTCAGGATATGTTTGGACTGAGAACCAGGTATGTTGTTGTGTTCACCATTTTCTCATTCTGTGTTGTGGTTTTAGTGGAGGCAAGGATCTTTGTGAAGAATGAGGTTGTTTGACTTGGGTTGGGTTTGTTTTGATGTGGTACTTCATCATCAGCCTGATGACTTGCCTGCGATTGCAACTGGTGGACAGTGGAAACCATATTATCCTTGCTTGTGTTAAAGTAGCAATAGCTTTTTGTAGTATTTTTGTGTGCACTGAAGACTTGTATGCTGTGTCTTTTCTGTGATGAGCAGGAGAAGGAAAGAGCAAGAGTCAAAGAGAAGCTGGAACGGTATACCAAGGAGGGATTGGTTCTGCTCATTGATGTTCTGGACCTTCATCTGCCAAGGACTGGGAAAAAGGTGAAATTTCTCCTTGGACACAATTGTATCAGGCTGGAATCTCAGGCTTCTCTTACTATACACTGACATTTTTCCAGTTCACATTCATATGAGATCAATGTTTCTAGGATTGTGTAATCTGCTGGTAATTTATTTTATTGCAAGTGGCCTTCATGGAAGTGAGATGCAGAGCTGAAAACATCTTAGAATCCATTTTACTTCATTACAGAATGAAAATTGACTTTTATATTGTCTGAGTGCCTTACAGAGGTTTGCCATTGAGATTGATTTTCTTGTTAGTACTCCAGATCTTTGAGCAGTTCTTCAAAATGTTTTGGTGATTGAAAGTGCATTTGATTTTGTTCTGAGTTTTTCGAGGATGGCTGCATGTTCCTGCAGGAAGAGCTAGTGGGCAAAGTGTTGGAATTTCTTGAAAAACCTGACAAGACAACAGATATCTTATTGGAAGAAAAAGAACAGGTATGGGGTTACCCAATGTGGATGCAGGTCATCTAGGAGCTTGTGAGGAGCAGAAGTGATGTGAATCATTACTCTAGTTGGATCATCCATCACCCTCCCACATTGAACTTCCCACAGGATGAGATTCCTGGTTAGCAGCTCAAGGATCAGCTACTTGCATTGTTCTCTGCAATCTCATAATGAGGATTTAATGATCAAACTTATCTTAGAATCGCAGAGGTCTGCTGATCGACTAATTATATCCAATGTCAAAATCTGGATTTGCAGGAGAAGCAACTGAAAAGTGCAAGGAAGAGGTCAGGTGGAAAGAAAACACCAGGAAGGTCACCAAAGGTTAGTTTGGCTTTTGGGAAACAGGGTCAGACCTTTGTGCAGCAAGTGACGCATGTGTTTGGTTGCCAAAGTTGTTGGTGCACACCTCAAGGATGCCAACCATGAAAACACAACACAATAGGCTTGAATGGGAAGGAACCAAAGAATTTTTGTGGCAAATGCCCATGGATTGAGATACATATGTGGTTGTGGGAAAGCCAGGCAGATAGGCATGACAAGCATACATAATGTGATTTGTTGGCATGATTTTATAATGAGTCTTGCCTAGTGGATTGTAGGTCATTTTTGGCAGGGATGTGTGTTACAACTTTGGGGTGAACATTCAGTATTTCACTCAAATAAGGGTTATGTTGCAAACTGAAGGCATCCAATTTGTTTGCATTGATATAGCTCTTGATATATGTGCAGCTGGATTTTGTGTACTTGGGGAGGGGCTGCATAGCTGTTATGGATTCCTGAGTTATTACTCATGGTTTCTTTTTTTTTTCAGAAGAGTAAAATTGATGGTGGATCCTCGACAAAAAGAGGGAGGAGGAAGGCTGCTGAGGAAAGTGACGATGGTGAATCAGCAAAGAGTGAGGACAATGATTCCCTAGAAGAGGAGGAGGAAGAGGAAGTTGAGAAAAAACGGTTCACATTCAAGGAAGAGGATGAAGATTCTGATGAGGAGGAAAAGGAAAAGAAAAAATCTGCAAAGAAGTCATCAAACACATCTTCCAAAAAGAGCAGCAAGGTTGGTGCAATTTTCTTCTGTGTTACCTTGATTTTGCACAAATGTTGTCAATGTTGATGTGTCTTAAACTATGTGCCACATGTAGAGACATGAAATGTCAATAGATTTTTGCTTGTTGGGCTGTTTGGGCATCGAAATTTTTTAAATTGCCCTCTACATTTTGGATCTGCCCATACATTTATTGCATTTATCCACAATTCTGGCAGCAATGAAGTGCACCAAGCTAGTATAAAGGAGGGAGAAGGGGCTTCAGAGTAGGATGATGCTTGTGTTATTTTATGAAGCTTACATAACAGAATGTCATTTTGATGTCTGTGTTTACATCTCTGAATGTTAGTGTGTAATCTATTTCTTTTTCCACAAGCAGCAGCCAGAAATTGAGGTGGAGTCTGAGCAAGAGGAAGAAGAGAAAAGTGAATCAGAGGAGGCACCACCAAAGAAGTCCAGGAAGAAAGCTCCAGCCAAGATATCTGCCCCCGACAGTCCTCCGAATGTGTCCTCAAAGCCAGTTGAGAAGGTGTATATTAAAAATGCAAGAAAACAAAATAAGGAGAAGGAGAAGGAGAAGAAGGCAAAAGAGAGAAAGCAAAGGGGAAATGAAAAGGAAACAAAGGAGAAAGAGAAAGGGAGAGAGAAATCAACACCAAGACGTGGGCCAGGAAGACCCAGAAAGTCAGATGTGACTCCTGGAAAGTCAGTTGGGATGAAGACCAAGTCCCCAAAATCAGCAGCTAAGGACAAGGGTAAGTATCGGACAAAGTTTAGTGATGTGTTTCTGCATATACAAGTTCTTAGTTAAGTTTATTCCATGCTTTTTCTCCTACCAGCTATTTATTTCTTCTTTGTCAAGATGCTCACAACTGGGAAAAGTGCAATGGTTATTGTGGAGTTTTCCCTGCAATCTCATAGATATTTCAGTTCTTCACTGTTTCTCACCATTGAAGTACAATTTCTGTTCGAGATAATAATTTGATCAGCCAAATTTCCCTGCCAAGGTCTAAATTACACTACTTTGGATCTCTTTACTGTTGCATCTATGGCAGATCTAGCACAGGGGAAGAAATCAGATATGATGAACGATGGCAAAGCAAGAAAAAGCAAAAAGGTCCCATCTGATGATGAGTTGCAGTCTGAGATTAGAGAGCTTCTCAAAGATGCAGACTTCAGTAAGGTGAGTGGGTGCTCTCAAAACAGGTGTTAAGCTTGAGTGTGTAATCAAATAGCTTGTGCGATCATATGTTGATGGCTTCTGATTTTTTGTGTGGGAGACAGTACATGCAGCAACCATCACCTGCTATGTTGAATAGTCTCTTCTAGGTTTTGTAAGGACTGATTTTGTGATAATCTGGTTGTTTTTGTCTTTCTTCTGTGGGTATTGCACAGGTCACTTTCACAGATGTCATAACCCAGCTTGGTAAGCACTGTTTGCTTGGAATCCATTGTTGCAATTCATGCCTTGTAGCAGGCCCTAACTGAGGTTTAATTTGATAGGATGGATTATTTTTTACCTTCACATCTACTTGACCTCCTTTGCTAGAAGTGATTCCAAGTAATGTTTGGTAAATGAGTGCTACATCTACCACCACTTGGTGATATCTGGGCTGCATTATTGGTTTAAATATTGATCTGTTGATGTCTGCAAACAAACAGCACAGATGCTTCCAGTTTTATCAAATACTCTATGGATCCAGCATCTGATAGCCCCTGTTGTGGATTACAGAGGGGAAATTTGGTGTAAGTTTGACTGAGCACAAGTCGCATGTGAAGAAGCTGATCAAGGAAGAAATCAACAAGCTTGCAGATGATGGGGATGATGAACCAGAAACAGGAGCAGGGTCCCAAGGAGAAGCTGAAGGAGAACCAGATCCAGGAGCAGATGCTGAAATGGATGAAGGTGAACCAGAACCAGAATCAGAGATTGAAACAGAAGTAGAAGCAGTTACAGAACTACAGGCAAAACCAAAACAAAAAGAACCAGAGGAAAATCCAGAACCAGAGCAGGAAGGAAAGCCAGAGATTGAAGCGGAGGTGGAGGCAGAGGCAGCACCAAAAGTGGAAGCAGAAGCATCAAATGCAGGAGCAGCACCAGAAGTGGAAACAGTGGTCACTGAGGAAGTGGCAGACATGGTAGTGGAAGCTGGAACAAGACCAAAACCAGGACCAGAGCCTACACCAACATTAGAAGCTGAAGCTGAAGAAAATACAAGACCCAATGTGGTTGCAGAGCCAGAATTAAAAACACAAGTTAAGGAAACAGGAAACACTGAGGGGATAGTAGAGGAAAAGCAAGATGTGCCTGAAAAAGCTGCAGCTGAACCTAAGGAGTCAATAGAGCCAATGGTGGAATGAGATTTGATTGGGAATGATTCTGTGTTTGACAGGAGTTATGAAGATTTGCACCAGACTTGGTAACATTTAATCCTGAGCAGAGCTGCTGGCATACAGGGAGAATTGGCTGGGAACATAAGTTGTGCAAAATATACTGTGGAGAGATGATATGACGGCTTGATATTGCTCATTGATGGGGTAACTGCAGATCTTGGTTTTCCCTTGTTTCTCTACCCTGCACTGTGAGGTGGTTCCCTTCAAATTTTTTTGTTATTGAAGTAAGCTCTTTAGGAGACATTGTGACATTTGGACATAGAAAACCTTTTGTTAAGATGTGCATTGTAGGCATGAAGGGTTAAATTGATCTGAATTAAGAAAGGAGGAGCTGCATCTGATCATTGGGTATAAATTTTGATATGCCATTGTGCCGACAGTCATGGCCACCAACAAGTATGACACCCTTTGTCCTAGAACTTCTCCTGGCAAGCTTCATACACAAAATAGCCAGGTCATGGTCCAGGGTTTCAAATGGAATTGTAAGGGTTAGGAAGATGGGGATTTATGTTTCATGAGACTTTTTAGTTTGTCATTGAAATCAAACATCATCCTCTCCTGTTGGAGAATGTTGTGGAATAGAGGTCTTTAAAAGATTCAAACTTCTACACACACTGTTTTGTTTGTCTTGATCTTAATGGTTTGTTGTATTCTCTGCTATGTTGCCATGACATCAAATCATATTGTAACAAGTTGCTGAAGCATTTGACACTTGAAAAGTCCTGTCCAAAGCATGTATGCACAAGCTTTCACTAATTTCCACACCTTATGTTTGACAGGGTTTTGACTGTCAGCAAGTACCTACCTCGGTATTATTCAACTGGTAGTTTATATGCTCATTTTGTCCTAGTTCTTCCCTTCTATGTATTTCTTCTTCTTGGTTCTTCAGTCCTGACTCCTTGTCTGGGGGAGTTTTTTCTGACTTAAAAGGAAAAGTTTTTCACCAGGTCTTGGTAATGTGTCTTAATTGTGAACATGGAGATTTCTTGATACTTATGAGTGATATTATTATTCAGCTGTTTATCATGGCCAACATAGACTGGTAATGATTTAATGATATCATCTGGGCCGAACAGAAGCTGTAATTTTCTTTTACTGGGCCTTGTGAAGACCACTGTAGGAGCGAATTTACAGGTCCAAACTCCAAACTCATTTTCACGCTATTTGAAGGTTGTCTGGATACATGCCATTGTACTTCTGCCAGTGGACCTGCTCTAAGAGTTTAGAAGATCAGAAAACTCTATATCTCACAGGATCACAAGTCATCAATTTTGAGGCTTACAAGAGGAAAGATTGTAACACACCTCAAGATTAAAAGCAGCATCAAAACATGTCTGGGACTCTGTTTGCAACTAACAAGGTAGAGAAGCTAAAAGCAGTGATTTTTCTTTGTGATGAATGTTCAAAAAAGAAACACTTGCATAAATGTGGTTTTTCAGTGTAAATTTTTTTAAACCAAAGAATTTGCCACTTTTGTGAAATCAATTGAAAAAGAAAGAACTGACCTAAAGGTTTTGCCTTACATCTATTTGTAGTTCTGGTCCAAATGTAGTTGAAAATGTGGGCTACCTTTTCAGTCACCTGAATTCAAAGAAAGTGCTGAATTTTGAACATTTCCACCAGATTAGAATTTGATCAAACTTAATGTGAAGGAAGGTGGACATAAAAGTCGCTGGCCCTATTATTGCATGTGTAAGAACGTCTTTTAAAATATTCCTCTAGTAAGAAGAATATATCTAGCTGGAATTTGGTATATACCAGTGTGGGCAGGTATTTGATTTTTCTCATAACAGTTGGGTTTGGGTTTTAGAATTTTTGTTTCTTAAAGAACCGAGCAGGTCCGGTTCTTTGGTTTTCAATTTATTTAAAGAACTGGGCAGGTCCGGTTTTTAGAAACTCCAGCAAATGGTAGTTATGAGGTGGGGGCGGGGGTTTGACTAAGTGATTGACCAGTATAAGGCCCGGGTCTTTAACAGAAACCCAGACAGGTATAACTAGGTTCTTTAAATAGGGTATAATCAGGTTCTCTAAAATATGCACCTAGGTCTCAGCTCTTTGAAAGATGCTTGGGCGGGTATATAATGGGTATCTACCATGGTATTTAATATTAAAAAACCCTTCAAAACCAACAAAAATATATTTTTAATAAGAGTTAAGGTAAGGGGTGTGTTTTTTGCATTTACAAGAGGCAAAGCACAATTACATGTTTCATGTTTTCAAGTTTTAAATTACAATATGTCTACTATCTACCAAGTTCTAAGCAACTCTTCCATCATTCTACCATTTAATTTTTAAACTTCAAACTTCAAACAAACTATACAACCTACCTAGACACAAATCACAAACACAATAACATAGATAAACACTAGATACACACACAAACTCAACACAAATACACACACACACACATTCAACAAAAGGGACATAATTACACATATAGACACAAAGAAAAGTTCACAAAGACTCACATAGACCACAAATTCACACAGACCATAGACTCACACAAACCATACACTCACAAACCACAAACATTGGTAAAAATAAAACAAATTCAGAAAAACACAAAGATGCATTATGCAAACAAATTTAAACATTAGACTCACGTAGACTCATATAGACATGGATTTTGATTGTCATTGACAAAAAAACATGGACAGAAAAACAACACCAAAAAAAAAAATGACTGACTATCAATAAACTAACAAATTAATAAGCAACAACACACAACACTAGAGGCCCACATTAATGATAACAAAAACACTAAGAGTTTTTAAAAAACAATGTGGAATCTAGGAAGAGTCACTTACAACTAACCATAAAGATAAAGTTTTCATGTCATCATTTTCAATGTAGTGCCTAACACCTCCACACATGAGAAATGGGAGATTAAACAAATGCTAATAAGTTTGAAAATTTTTCACCTTCATGTTCATTTTCAAATTCTACCTCCAACTTTGCCATCAATTTCAATTCCACCTCATAGGTAGTTACAAAGTTCATGGGTTTCAAATAGCTAACCTGTGGATTAGATGGCTAGTTCTTATGGACAAATATGAGTTTGTCCATGTTGTTAGTTTGGAGACAACATTGTTAAAGTGTAGTCAAAATGCTAGCAATAGAAAGGATACTTTCTATTTCAATATGGTTGGTCGGGATGTCAAGAATATACCATGCTACAAATGCAATAGTTGGGAATTTATTTTGCTCTTTGCGCCACCAAGACAATGCACATTTTCAATTTTTTACATCAACAAAATATCGGCAGTAGCAATGAAACCAAATCCTTGTAACTATCTACATTCATTGTTGTGATAAAAAACAAATCTTTAGAATTCACTTGAGTCCCAAGATCTTCAAATTCTGCACCACTAGAAGGCATCAACAACTTGGCAACTTTTACTAGTAAAGGTAGGAGCACTTCATCATCATACTCAACAACAAGAGTAGTAGCATTTTCCCAACCTAAATACATGGTAACCAACTGCATGCTTTTAAAGCGCGAATCAAGGATCAAAGCCAACATATTATGGCCTTGGGTCCTATCAAATGCATGCAAGAATGAAAGAAAAGGAAAATTAACCTTTAGAACTTATTTCATGCGAATCATGAGTTCTTTTAATCATGATCAATAAAATCCTCCTTGGCTAGATTATCAGGAATAGTTTGGAATGCTAGCAAATCTTGAAAATCTTGGCAAGTTGAAATGATGAATTGCACTACATCAGAAAGTAGCCAATGTTCACAATTCTAATTCATAATGCAAACACTCATAATTGGGGACAACACTTGTACCACAACTTCACAAACATCCTAGATCTGCAAAGGCAGTACATGAGACTACAATGCCATAGACTATTAGTTATAACATTTTGGAATTCAATCGTCACATGTTTTACCTCCAAGTCATTTGAGATGAAATTGACAACAACATCAAAGACGTCATGTGTCCCTTAGACATTTAAAGGTCAAATGTACAAGTGGTTGATAAACAATCAACCAATGCAAGAACCACGTATGGGTACATTCATGGTTGGGGTACACAAAAGGAATGTCTTGCCCCAAAATCATTCTCAAAACACTATTTTGAATGACCATTACATTTACAAAATAATTTATTTGGTAGATTTTATTTTCATTAAATAGTCACATACTTTTTGATTAAAATGGTGGTGATTTTTTGGGATTTGGATGATTAAAACATGTCTTTAAGTGTCCTAAAAGATGGCTTCTGCATGCATAGAGTTCCAGTAAGATCATAATCTTAGTCTTGCCACATACTTTGTCCACAATAGCTTATGCGTGCTCGAAGCTTGTTTGGATAACTTCTAGGGTTTCATCACCAAGTTGATAAACTAGTTCACCTCCCTTCACTTTATGTCGAGTAGGTAACATAAGGGATTTACATGCTAGTACCATATCACCATCGAAATAAACCACTTGTGAATTTGTCAAATACACATAGGCATTTTCATTTCGCCCCCATTGAACATCCTAGATTATTTCAAAATAATAATAATTATTATATCTAAATAATCAAATATTGGGACACATGGTAGCACATCATTTGCTTTCAATTGTGACCAAAATAGTTGCATCTTAGTCGCAAATGTTGTTTGCAACTAAAATTTAGTCGCAAGACTAGTTGAAAATACTTGTTTTTCTTCTAGTGACTTTTGGTAATAAGTATTAGCCACAACCTAATCACCAATTTCAAAGGAACTTCCCCATGAACATGTGAAGGCCTCTTGTACCACATGCTTTGCTTTTTGACATTGTAACACATAGAAGTCTATGCCTTTTTCATTGCCTTCTTCAACTAGGATAACAAAGTTGTCTCCAATTTGTAGGTCTCCTAGATCTTGTCTTTCTGGTAGGCCATCATGTCCCACCTCTTCATCTTCCTCCATGTTAACGCACACAAATTGGGTGTATTTAAGGCATATCTTAACAATCCTCCATTTAGGACCATGGCTCTAATTAAAACACCTTTCCGAATTTCTTTCAAAATAGGATGCACAAAAACATGCAAGAGCCCTAACTAGGAGCATTGTTGGGTCATAAACAAAAAAAGCCTGAATAGAATGAGACAAACTAGAACCTAGAATGCTATCACAAGCATACAAATTACTTCTATTAATATGTTTAGGTCGAACATTCTAAAAAAACCTTGATATTGTTTTTCGAGCATCACTTGATTCCATTGAAACATGAATAGTGGATATAAAATGTACATTAACTAATGGCTCAATCTAAATTTACATCATATCAATCGCAAATGAAAGAATCCATAGAGGACAAGAACCCACCTTAAATTGTATTATCCTTTCACCCAAACTCACCTTCTCCACATGTGAAACAAAAAATTATACCCAAGAATAAAAACGATGTATTAACAATATAATTTAAAACATTATTAAACTCAACAAAATGATCATTCCAGTAACAAATATCTTGCACACCCAAGTGATCGTCGAAAGAATAATAATCGAAAAGACAATATTTGGTGCCAGCAGGGAAACATTAGACATATGCACAATTGAAACAAAATCTCCTGGTGGTTGCCATGTGATCATAGGTATCCTAGTTGCTAGGAGCCCACTAGGCGATCAAAGGACAAAAAATCACCTAGCGGCTGTTAGGCAATTGAGGGACAAACAATTGCCTAATGGTTGCTAGGTGATCAATGAACAAAAAATCACTTAGCGCCTACCAAGCTATTGACGAAGAAACGACCGCCTAGTAACCATTAGGCAATCAATGAACAACCAATCGCCTAATGACTACCAAACGATCAATAGACAAACCATCATTTAGAGGCCTCTAGGCTATCAACGAAAAAATGATCGCTTGGTGGCCATTGGGTGATCAACAAATAAACCATCGCTTAGCAGCTACTAGGTAATCAACACAAAATCTCTTTAGGTGGTCGTTAGGTGATAAACAAAGAAACACATGCTTGAAGGGCTCAATGCGATAATCAAATTAAATGCAATGAAAAGAATATATACAAAGGTATCTTGCAATAAAACTAGACATTTTAATAAAATTGTCTTGCAAGTTTGAAAAATGATTAAATGATTAAAGGAATGTATAAGGTGTCAAAATGATTAGAAGTTATTAAGTTTCATTAGTCACTTGTTTTCTTTATTAGATCCTCAACTTGACATACAAAACTATACGGACTCAAAGGAACTATGGGGAGGTTGGCACATCACAATTCCTCACTAGCTTTTTTGCTATCATCCCCATCTAAAGTTGCCACATTCGGCTTGTATTAGGAAGCTATTGATGTATTGACATCAAATGTGTTGACCGATGCGAACACATCCTTGTCCTTTGGAGGATCCTCTTGCTCATGGTCAATTCACCGGCCTCCTGTTTTTTCGCAGCTTGAACATCAACATTTTTTTGCTTTCTACCCTGAAAACGACCTTTTTTTTTGGAACCTAAGTCTTACTACTGGATGCCTTTCTCTTATTACTTCCCCTTATGACATAGCTAACTTTTTTTTTCTCCACCTTTGGTGGGTTCGGGTTATCCAACATCTAGGACAAATTACCTCCACCTTCTTCAATAGGGACAAGGACTTCTTACTCTTCTTCCTCCTCCGCATCAAAAGTCTATGCTCCTTGGATAAGCATTAACATAGGCTCCGGTGGTTGCATTCCCATGTTCCTAGTCGTAACACCTATTAGTATGTGAAGACATATTGATGCCATCATTTCGCATCAGTTTTCTTCTAGGTCATGAGGAATGAGTTCCAACACTTTACATTTATTTTCTTAAGGAAAAAATGGCATGTTATAAAAATAATCCTACTAATGTAATGAATTTATGCAAACAAAATATTTCAGCAATAAAGTCAAGATCCATGTGTTGGACTTACTAGACAAACATAAGTGAGAACCCCTTTGCCAAAGATACTTAGACAAACCATCCCGCTCAAAATTATGGGCTGAAAGATTTGAAAAACTTTTGGAGAAACCTCTTGTGGATATAGCTATTGATCTTTCAAAAAAGAAATTTTAGGGCATTCCATTAATGCTGACAATTTCTTGTTTCCCAAAGTTTTGGCAAACACATTTGTTCCAATTTTACAAGGAAATAAATAAATACACATTAGCACATAAATGCTTAGTAATGTTGTCGAAGAACCTATAAGCTTTGCTGGTCTTGCCATGTATTGCCCAAACTCAAATCAAATTTTTGTAACAAAAGTCAATTTGCACACAATAGTTAGTAGGCTCTTGAAGGACTCACGATTGCAAATGTAGGCAATGATTTTGAACATGGCCTTTGCGTTCAAGAGCCCTAAAAAAAAGGACTTTTAATCAAGGCCCTTCAAAACTGTTGGAATGTTTTTTGTGATGTGAGTTATACAGACAACAATAATGATCCTTGTTGCGTTGTCCATAAAAAATGATGCACAAGATTCCTTGTTGATAACATCTAACAAACCTACCATGTTTTCAACTCTGTCATATTTGTAATGGATGTCTAATAGAATTGCATTTGCTGCATTGTCTTCGAACTTCCACTTTGGATCCATTTTTTTAGAACCCACTTAAATCCTAGTGGGGCCTTGTATGAGGGGTTGAGCCTTAGCTTTTTTGTGTAGAAATCATCATTCAGCTCCAAATCCAAAATTGAGAATACCATCTTGTTACACTTGTGCTTGTTCTTCAATGTGTGCCATTTGTTGTCCGAATATGGTTTTTGATTATTGGTGGTTGGCTTTGGATGTCCAAAATGAATCACAATTTCATTCCAAATCATAGCCTTCCACTTAAGCAACCTTTTGAACTCATACATGGATTTAAGGTTAGGCCTCCCTTCCTTTGTTGGACACTCTTTGAATGTTATTGTTTTTGAAAGGAACCCCCTAGCTAGCTTCTCGAGTTGTTTTTCCTTGAGGTTTGTTAAATAACTGAAAGCAAATTTTCTAATTGGTTTTAGCAAACATGCTAGCACATTTCCAGATCCATCAAGGATGTTGCACCTCTCCCATTTGAGGACATTCTACCATAGTTAGAAAGACTGCATTTGTTAACAAAAAGATATTCATGCATTCCTTTGTTGATTCAACATTCAAAATAGGCTTGAGTGTTTCTTCAAATTTTTGCAACACATTTCATAACCACGACAAAACTTAGAAATATGATTGAAAAACATACAATATCATAACTTTGTATGGAAATTAATCGTTTGGTATTGATACCTTGTATTCTTCAGTATGTCAAAGAAACACATCCAAATTTGGATGAAGCCTTTGGTATGTGTCCCATATCCTTCGTGCATGTGCGAGATTTTCCCTACATGAAGGCTTTTTGCTAAGGTCACAATCCTTGTTGTTTAATATTTTGGAGAACTTGCAAATTTTCACGAAGTTTGTGTCCCATACTACAATAATTTGGAAGTTGTTGTAGATCTCTTGAACTCGAGGCCTTATATTGGGGTTGTTTACAAGTTCTTGTTAAATCCAAAAAATGAAATTCTGCTTTCAAGTTATTATTTTGGAATTCTCATCACACAACATAAAACATGAAACACAAGGAATTAGGGATGGAACTAACACACCTTCATAGCAGCAATTGTGTGTTGCTCGCCAACAATAAAAAACTAATTGTCCTAAATATCCTTTCACTTCTTCGGCTTGTGAGGAGTGATATGGTCGACATTATGTGGGTCCTTGAGGATCGCAAAAATGGGGACTTTGGTGTCAAACTTATTATATTTTGTGATTTAAAAAAAAATCTCATTATTGTGGATATCCAAGAATGGATGATCAACAATGTTGGGAGGTGCTCTCTTGAAACGATGATCATCAATGGAAACACTTGGAAGCAAGTCATTTCCAAAAAGAAAACAACCTAAAAACTCATTGTTCAACGTGTCATTGATGAGTCAGCACTTTGTTGTGTCGAATCCTTTATCTTCTTTCCCAATAACTAGTTTTGTTAGGATCTTTTCTTTCTTCTCAGCTTCTGTTTTCTCCTTTTTTGTTTTTGTTAAGCGAGGGCCATTAGACCCCTTGAAGTTCGTAAATGCGTGGTTTGAACCCTTTTGAAAATCCTTTTGCGATTCATCTTTTTCAATCTTTAGGAGCTTGATGAGCTCATTCCATTTAACAATGATGTCATGTGATGTTTTGTCCCCCATGTTTTTAAAAAAAAAACCTTTTTCAACTAACATCGAGGCAAGATCATCGCTGATTCAGTTTATTGAGCAAATGAAGCCCACTAATTGCTTCTTTCATTGGTCCTTTAACATGATGACAACCATGTCTAAGTCATGAGCCCATACCTTCATATCTTGGATGGGCATCTTCTTCACTAAATCTTGGTTTTCGTTCTTAATAAAATGGAACTCAATGAATGTATCAGGCTGGTTTAGCAGCCTTGTCACCCAAGCAGTTATTTTTGAAATGAGGGACCATATTCTGAGCTTAACTTCTAGATACATATTGTGCATGTCGAAGTACTCGTTGACAACCTTTTTCATCAATGGTGGAATGTACCTATCACAAGCAACAATCAGCCTTGTCCATTAACTATTTTAACAAGGAAACACCAAGCAACTATTAACGATTTTTCATTGCATCATCTTCAAAAATGTCTAGTGGCCGCTAAGCGTTTTTCAATGCATTTTTTTAGGAACACCTAGTGGTTGCCAGGCGTTTCTTAATGCAACTTCTTGAAAAATGCCTAGAAGCTAATAGGCATTTCTTAATGCATCATTTTGAGAAATGCTTGGCAATTTCCAAGCATTTTGGACTTCATGATCTTAAAAAACACCTGGTGATCGCTAGGCATTTCTCAATTTAGATCTTCTTGAGAAACACCTAGTGACCGCCATGTGTTTCTCTGTGTATCTTTTTGAGAAACACATGTTAAGCATTTTTCAGTCTAGATCTTCTAAAGTAACACTTAACGACTACCAAACATTTTTCTATGTATCTTCTTAAGAAATGCTTGTTATGCATTTTTCAGTCTATTTTTTGGACAAACACCTAGTGGCCACTAGGTGTTTCTGTGTGTATCTTTTTGAAAAATGCATGTTAGGCATTTTTCAATCTATTTTCTAGAGAAACATCTAGTGGCCAATAAGTGTTTCTCTGTGTATCTTTTCGAGAAATGTTTGATGGGCACTAGGTGTTTTTCAATCCATCTTCTAGACAAAAGCCTGGCAGTTGCTAGGCGTTTTTTAATGCATTTTCTTACTATACCCTTAGTGACCACCAAGTGTTTCTCTATGCATCTACACCAGAAATGCCTGGTGGCCGCCAAACGTTTCTAAGTCTAGCTTCTGGAGAAGCACTTGGTGGTTGCCAAACATTTCTCAATGCATCCTCTGGAAAAACTCTTAACAGCCATTAAGCGTTTTTTAGTGCATTTTCTTGAGAAACGTTTGGCAATCACCAAACATTTATCAGTGCATCTTTGTTAGAAACATTTAGCAGCCACCAAGTGTTTCTCAAAGCATCTTCGTGAGAACATTTGGTAGCTACTAAATGTTTTTCAATGCATCTTCATGAGAAACGCCTGGCAACTACTAGGTGTTTCTCCATGCATCATCTCACTGTTATCACATATGAAATTGAAATGTGTTCGAGAACTTAAAGTGCTTCTGTCGCCATTTTTTCAAATTTGTCTTCCTAGTGCTTTTCCTATGCTACTTGTGAAACACTTTGGATTTATTTCATAGAATTCTAGATTGTATTCATAAATAATGAACAAAAATATGAATATAATGTGCAAAATTGGCATGTAGTCATGTGGAGAGATGTATTTAGAACTATGATTACTATGGATGTAATTGAATGCATATATTCATGTTCAAGTTGCACTATTTCATAATAGTATTCAAACTAGTGTAGAAACCAAGACACAAAGTACATGATTTGATTATAGAAATCAAGATTTATACTGGCATGGACATAAGAAAATTGGAGATGGATAACACTCAAAACCATCTACACCAATTGATGGACTTTGATAGACAATAACAGGGGAAATGCTAATGGAAATATTTCTAACATTGCTTGACACATGTATTAAAGATGTGTGATAAGAATGTGTATGATAATGAAATATAGTTAGAAGTACAAGGACACAAGGAATTGCAGACACAGATTGAAGAGTTTAATAGACATGGACAAATAGGCACACACACATAATACACAAATATGATCCACAAGTAGAAGTATAATGGTAAGCTATCACAAGGACATTCAAATAGCCAAATAATCCTTCATAGATACATAGATGAGTGGATATAAGAATTCAAGACACACATAGACACGCACAAATGCTCATGGACAAACTAACACACAAAAACATAAAGACACAAATATACAAATAGGCCCACATAGACACACGGACACACACCAACAAACCCACACATAGAGACACACATACACAAATAAACACACACGAAAACATAGACACACCCAGACACAAATGCAAAGAAAATGAAGTATAAACACAAATAATACATGGAAGAAATGATGTAAATGGAATGTAAATTTGGACAACCAAATGAGATTGGGAAAAAATTATCATTGTTGTTTTACACAAGGCAACAAAGGAGCATGAAAGGGAATAGTGTTTACCTATTTGTGGTCTGTGTGTGGTGAAGAAAGTGTTTATGAAAAGGTCTTCAAAATATTTGGTTCCCAAAACCCTAAATTACCATCATTGGAAATTGGAAATCTTACTTGCTAGTGGAGGAGTTGGGGGAGCATTGTTGAATGCTCTACTTCACGATGCTAAGTGCTCTTGTTCGTAGTGTCAAATGGTCAACTTCACCTTGATATCTTTTCACGTTCACATTCACCAAGTCCTCAATGCCCTGCCTATCAAGTTCGGCTTCACCGAGTACCCTTAAGATGAAATGAGTAATTCTGAGATGAAAGAAAGACACGAAAAGAAAAAGGTTGTGAGTGAGAAAGATCGCGAAAGAGAGACGTTGTGAATGAGAAAGGACACAAAAAGGAGACCTTGATAAAGAAAAAGGCGGTGAAAGGAATAGTGCAACAAAAGAAGAGTGCAAGAGAAAAAGATGGAGGGAACAAGAAAAATGAGGAGACAAGAAGCGACTGAGAGGGAGATGCAACCCTAACTACCGTCCTGACTTCAAGTTTCATCCAACTTTTGGATGAAACTATTTTCTATCCAATAAGAGAGATGTCAACATGACGTTATTTGTCGGGTCAATTTTTTGTCAAAAAAAAGATGGATATTTAATGATGACAACATCTAGAAGTTGGATGAATTTTTGATTGTGGAAAAATACCACGCCTTTTGGATGTAAAAAAATGTGAAGAATAAGGATTTTTTATTTTGTGGAAAAATATAATTCACATTCAAGTAAAAAAATGAAAAGTAAGGATACTTTTTTTTTTGGGAAAAAAACATTATCCACATTCAAGGATAAATACATGACAATAAGGATAAATTTTTTTTGTGGGAAAAAAATTATCCATGGTTAAGGAAATATATAATGAAAATTATGGATGATTTTTCTTTATGGGAATAAAATATCTAGCATCCACCTTGAAGGTTTAGAAAATAAAATAATAAAAATTGTAATTTATGAATTATTACTCTTTACTGTTTTATAACCTATCTAAAAGGTGTTATGTTTTTGGGTATAAGGTAGGAGTACTAAAGAGGTTGAGATTTTGGGCTTTTAGGTTTATTTATGTAATGTGGTTTTAAAGGTTTTTTGTTTAGGGTTTTTGGTTTGAGTGTATCATGGATTTAGGTTTAAGGATGGAATTTTGTGTTATGGCACAATTTGGGTTTGAAAGCTTGGAGGATTTAGGGTTTTAGGAAAACTTTTGGAAGATTATGGTTTAATGTTGAGATTTTAAGAAGATTTTGATGTATAAGGGCATTTAAGGGCTTTAAGGAAGCTTCTAAAGGATTAGGGTTTAGGGCTTTAAAGAAAGTTTTGGAGGATTAGGGTTTAGGGTTTTAAGGAAGGTTTTTGCACAATTAGGGTTTTAAGGAAGGTTTTTGCACAATTAGGGTTTAGGTTTTATGGAAAGTTTTATAAGAATATGGTTTATTGTTTTGAGGATTTAGAGGTAAATTAAGGTTTATGGTATTTAAGGTTGCAAGGCTTCAAGGAGGTTAATGATTTAAACTTGGCACTAGGCTATAATGAAGTTTTGGAGGCCTAGTAAAGCCTAGTATATTAACTTGATGGTCCTATTCACACTATAAATAGGAATGTGTGTGTTCCATTTCCACATGTACACACATTATACATTAAATGAGTGATGAATGACAGTTGTAAACAGTAATAGGATATTCCTTTGAAAGGAAATAATTTATTCTTTATTATTTCATTACCTTCTACATGAACTTTTGAGATTTGATTCTATTTAAATTTATATGCATAGTTGTAGTAAAGTTAATAAGTGATAATAATTGGTTTGGAAAGTAGAATTAATTTGCACTCAATTTCCCTGACATTGCCTTCATAAAAATGGCTTATTTACTACTCAAGGATTGTAATTTCTCCACTCTACATTATTATTTCAATGGGTTCCCCACGATGGGAAAGGCTAGAATCTACATCAGTCTCTAATTAAATGTATTGGTGTGCTTGTCCCACTAATAAGTCTTTAGCACTAATTTAGGGTGTGCCACTAGAATTGCACCCTCAAGACATCCAATGTTATTAAATGTTTTTCCTTACCTTAGATTTTGTTTCTTGTGGACACATGGTAAATTCGTTGAAGAAGAGTCCAAGAGTCTAGCTAATAAGTTAATGATGCACTATTTAAAAGTCTCAAGGTATTCAATAAGTGAATTTAAGAGTCCTACAGTGACATACAAAATGTGTCATATTCTTGGCCACCATTTCAATCTTTTGTAATGTCATGCATTGGATTCAAATAAACCAATGAATTTACCCCAACACTTACAATGTTGTCAATTTGATTTCCCAGTATAATGATTGATTGATTTTTATATAATAATATTCAATTGGAATTCAATGAAAAATTAAATTACAATGTAATAATATAATTAAATTTTTTTTTGTTTTCTATTAATAACATGCTATTACATAACAATTATAATTTGTATTGCATTTTCTTACCTCATTAAATGATCCACCAAAGAGATTTTTCCAATGTTTTGTTTAGAAAATTTGATCTTAACCACCAATTTTTTAAAAAAGTCCAAAGTTAACAATTTAGTCTAGAATTAATTAAATAAAATACAATTAATTAAACATGGCCAAAGACAATTATTATTGTGGCTAGAAACATTGCTAAACATCATGATGGTTAAATAATTACTACTTGTTATATGTGATTTATATACTTAACCTATTTCCTAGGGAGCTTGCTAAGTTCTTATTATGTATAAATGAATCATAAATGAATTATATCTAATTGAATAAATTGATCATATTGAATATGAAGTCTAAACTTGATAACATCAATTTAATTATTTTAATTTAATTTGAATACTAATAAATATTAAAATATTAACTATTAACAGATAAAAAAACTCTACTTGTTGTTAAGCAATCTCCACCTCCATTTGCTTTTTCTAGACAAGATTGTTTTACTACCTTGAAGTCTCAAATATGTAAGATAGGTTTAAGATATATTACCATTTAAAGTAATGTTAACAACATTGCTACTTGGAATCTAATGAACCCTGGAAGAAAATATTCAATTTAAAGTGTTTATGGCTGGTGTTGGCTAGGTTTGATTACATGGGGCTTGTGGAAGGAGCAACAAAAGGTGATTCAGATGAGCTAGGAAAAGGTTGAAGAGAAGCTATAAAAAACTTTTAGTGTTTTTAAGGTAGCTTATGTGTTGTTGAGGAATATAGGACATGTTATGTAAGCAAATGCTTTGGGGGGGGGGGGGGGGGGGGGGGGGGACTTATCTATTTTTTTAAAAAGGGGGGGAAATACCTTTTTTATTTTGTTTTTAAATTTTTTTTAAAACCCCCACCCTGGTGGATACCCATTTTTTTACATT
>Ga0116231_10004860_pt1 | contig 26943 bp, 22 predicted proteins | sample S1TSphgellanicum_2_FD_89695 | JGI IMG/M metagenome (GOLD analysis project Ga0116231, IMG submission 89695) | Host-associated microbial communities from peat moss isolated from Minnesota, USA - S1T2_Fd - Sphagnum magellanicum MG | ecosystem: Host-associated > Plants > Peat moss > Unclassified... | reverse complement strand
CTCAAAGTATTCATGCAACACAAGCATCAATGCCACACAATTCATCTGTGCCCACAAAACTTGGTCAGATGGAGGAGAGAATAGCAATCACACAAACAGCTGAAAACCATGCAACACTAACCCGATTCATCACACAATCCCAAACTTTTCTTTTTGTTTCTTTCTTTTTTTCTTATTTTTGTACCATGAAAATTCCACAAACCGATTCCGAATTTTCACAATTCTACATTTTCTTGAATGAAGCCACCCTCTTGTTGGCTATTTTTTTAAATTGGGAAAATGTTAAATTTGGACTTGGAGACCATGATTTAGTCTTTGAATGTGATATTTTTAATGCTTAGAGGCAACTTACCCAAAAGAGTTTGGGGTTTTACCATGGTACCAATGTAGGTCTCCTAGCTTTTATGCATGGGCCAAGACCTGTTGCATGTTTGTCTTTGTTATTATTTTAGGGACAAGTATGGGGACGTGTAATTTTGGCTCATTCAAAAGCATCATGGAGGGGCATTATGCTTTGTTAGGCCCTTGTTTGTTTGGGGGCATTCTGCTTGTAAGGCCCCTTCATGGATGGGTTTTACCTTCTGTCTAGTTTCAGCTTTGTTTCTAAATTTCAATGGAACCTCTGATTCCAGTTCTGATTAATTTTCTTAATTTAATGTAACTAAGCCACACACACACAACCCCGCCCCCCCTTTTTTTACACTATGGTCTGTGACCATTGGAAATGTTGAGAGCCCTCAAAACACATCCAAAGGCTGTCCCATGGAAATCATTTATGTATAGGCTTGGGTTGTCAAGTGCAATGTAAAATGAAAATAGATTTTATTGACGTACCAACATATTATACTGGAGCCCAAAAAAGTAACCATTTATTTTATTTCATTTTGATTTTTAACTTGATATTTTCATGTAACTTTTTTCCCTATTGATTTAGGGTTTGTTCTTTTTTTTATAATCATTTTCTTTCTATATATTTTTTCTTCACTTTCTTCATTTTCTTTGATTTTAGCAAGTAAGATCACCATGGATCATAGAAGAAAAGAATCTTATCAAACACGGCTTTTTTGGCCCATGGGCTAATGAAGTTAGTGCCCACTTTTTATTATAAAAATGTTTTCTAAAAAATTACACTCCTTCCAATATGTCGATATTTTCCAATTCTTCATCAAGAACTACACTCTTTCATTAGGAATTACATTGTTTTATCGGGCTTTCATTGAATGTTTCATGATCCTTCATCAAACAAGTTTTATGCCATGCAATGCCTCTAGGTTGAGGCATTTTTGAATGACGGGTCCTTAGCCTTTGGCCTTAAAGGCCTATTATTTTAGGGGTTTCTGGTCTTGGGGGCTTGTTATTCCTACAGGCCTCCAAGGATGGAGGTCAAGGGCCCATTATTTTGGAAATCCCCCGTCACGAGAATGAAAACTATGAAAATGAATGATAAAAAGATAGATTTAAATTTAAATCAAAACATAGAACAATAAAATCAAAACAAAAACACAAGAGGCTAAAGAAAAAACACGAAATGTGTAGAACAAAAGTGCAACAAAGCTTTATTGTAATAAAGTATGAAAATGTAAACACAAAAGGAATATTACAAAGCAATGGAACAAGATCATGTTTCATGTTCAATAGATTGAACGGTATGAAAGGTTCTACTTTTATATGTACCTTTTTGGGGACTTAGTTCATGAAAGTTTTCACATAAGTTTTCATATGTCCATCAACCAAAGAATCTTTTTGAAAGTATTTTTTAATTGTAAGTGAACTATGAGTTGATTAAGAATGAATTAATAATGAACTAAAAAAATTAGGAATGAGTTGGAAAGTAATTATAAATTATTTAAAAATAAATTATGAATTAACTATAAATGAATTACAAGTTAATTACGAATGAATGATGAATGGACTATATAGTCATAAATGGAAATTCATATGAATGAACTCCATTCATCATATGATCATGTTTGATGTTGACATTTGTGATAGCCCCAATTTGAAGACGTTACCTTACTTAAGTATGTTAGGCTTAAAATCAAAATTGATTTTGTTAAAATATTGTATAGCCATTTAGAATTGACAAAGCAATTAAAAAGTTATCATCGATTCTAAGCACCCCATTTTTAAAAAAATTGATTATTAAATAATCAAAAATTGTGTAAAGAAGGATTATAATAATAATTTCATTATAATTATAGTCACAAGTTAGTTGCATAACAAGGTCTTTGACCTAATTCTAATAGGGTGTATGGTTCACCTTTAAATCCAATTTCACCAATATGTTGGTAAGTGACATTGTTTAATTCATGTTATAATTGTAGCAAAAGTTTGACTTGTTATTTAATGTTGAATCAAGAACCAATTTATAACTTAAAATTCACCAACATTAATTTGTATAAAGAGTAAGGCTTCAAATTGGGGGTGTTTTGGTTGTGAGCTTATGGGCATAACCGCAATTTTGTTCCACATTACCCGTATGAACTTTACTTTTTTTCTTCGTTTTCAAGCTTTCAATATTTTCCTCACCATTGAGGTTATAGCCTTTCAACTTTTCCAAAAAATAGGTTGTTGGATCCAATTCAATCACACCAAATTTTCCACAAATAATTTGAAAATGGATTTTCTTTGGGTCTCTAGCCATTTCCACTATTCTAACCTTAGAAACCTTTCCTTTTAAATAACAACCATGGCTTTCCATTGAACCACCATGAACATGATTTTTGAAATTTCAAAATTAGTTTATTAGTCTTATGATAGGCTTTTGAAACCTTTGAATATATGCCTGTCTTAGCTTGTACTCAAATATAAATAAGAACAAGATCAAAATTTAAATCATTAAAAAAAAACTTTTAGGCTATATATAGGACACATTATTAATTGAAAATTTTCCTCGACAAAAGGGCTAGGCATTTTGATTTCTTTTCTTTGCTTTTCTTCATGATACCTTTTGGATATTACAAAAAACAAAACTTTAATTTTTTTTCCAATATTTAACATCATGTAAAAAGCCATTGATTAGGTGCTACCCTACTTGAAACAATTTGATGCTTAAATGGCTTTGATGTTTGCAAACACAAAGTAATTTATCACCATTATCTTATGCAATGAATGCAACAATTCATTTTGTGTTTTACTTTTCCCTAATTTTTTCTTCCTCTTCCTTGTGTTTAAACACAATAATCAAGATATGAAATTAATAAATAAGTGCGATATATTTTTTCATTAATGTGAAGTTCAAGAAGTAATTTTGGTGTGAACCATTGATTTAAATATTGATTGTTGGTGGAATGTTGGTTTTGCACTTGCCTTTTAATTCTAGCAATTCATACATTGTATTCTTTAATGATTTGGTTCTAACATTATTCACTTATGATTCCATTATCCAACCAAGCTCTTCATTGTGCACATCTTCAAATTGGGAAGTTATTTGTTGATGACACACAATACCAAAACTTGACATTTATGACTATGACAAATATGACTAATGATTATTTCTAGTCATACAATCATATATGCCATGTTTTTGTGTTTAGTCGTATTTTTGTAACCATGGATATGACTATATGACTAAAAGTCTTCATGGATAGGAATATGTGACTAATTTTTTTTTTCATGAACATTATATAATCATTTAATAATATAAAATTTCAAACATTAAAAAAAATTAAAAGGAAAAACCCACATGTACCTAGTAAGCATATTATAAGGTTGTAAATGATCAAACACATAATTATTGCACAAGTAAATAACTAATACCTTATATTTTTAGAACTTTGCTTTAAAGTCATTAATTATTTAATGTAAATTTTTTGGATAGTGCTTAAATTTTTTTTGGGGAATTGTTTTCATTTTTTTTAAATTGTCAAAAAATGGAAAACAAATTACCAAGTTTTTGAAACCATAAAATTAAATAAAAAATTGATGCTTAGAATATAACTAAAACATATAAGTTGAGACTTTTGCTCAAAGGTTTATTTAAATGAATATCCTTTTTGGATTTTTTGGCACTAAATAGTGAAATATATTCTTATTAATGATATCCAATGAAGTTTAAAAGAAATCCACATGCCCCAAAATGGCATTGTTTTTCATGTTTCCATATGATGGGTAGCAAAGAATATAAAATTTGATTTAAATTAGTAATTTATCAAAATATTTGGTCATACAACTTGGAATTATATATATAATCACATTTAATGAATTGAAAAAATTAAAAATAAGATTAAAATTTACTACTCATAATGAAATTTGATAAAAATTTATGAAGTTAAAAAAAAATGTTTATAAATCAATAATTATGACATTTAAATAATTTAAATACTTTGTATAAAAATTTTAAATGTTGAAAATAATATCATATGTTTCATAGATAACATATTGTTTTTAGAAATATTTTTCTACAATTGCAAATAAATATAACACATGGTAATAAATAAAATATTTATTCCATTTTTATTTATTCATTATATTTTTAAAAGGTGGGAAAATATTGTACATATATATATACACACACACTCATACCCTACTCATAACCTTATCTACATATCATACTACCTACCCTACCTATTTATAGGTAGGTAGGTAGGTAGGACTCATATATATATACACCAAAAAAAACCATGTTGATTTTAAATATGTTTATTTACAAGTTGTTTTATGAAAAAAAAAGAAAAAAAAAATCTTCAAGATATCATTCTTGTTCAAATGTATGAAATAGTGAAGATTCAAATGCATTTTTAATCAAATTACTTAATTTTTTTGTTGAATTTCTTAATAGATGTGTAGATTTTGAAAAAATCTTTGAGAGTGAAATTTATTTTTTTTCATTTGGAAAAATATGAAAAAGATAATAATGGTCAAAGTTGGGTACTTTTGTATATGACAAAGGATGATGTTAGATAATGTTGTAAATTTATCCCATATCCTTTGTCAACAAGTTTAACTTTTGAAACTATACAACCAAGTGAAAAAGAATAGGTCTACACACAATACATGCACCAAATATATTCAAAATGCAAGTACTACTTGTGATGAGCCAATAAAAAAAGTTTGTCATCAAAAATTAATTTTTAGAAATCCAATTTGACAATTTTTTAAAATAATTATTCTTATTTTTGATAAAAAATGTAATATTTTTTTGATTTTTCGACAATAATAAATATCATCCATGCATTCATTGGTAGTTTTTTTTTTCTATTACACACCATACATGATCATTCATAGTTTGTTTGTTCTGTTATAAATTTCTTGATTTAAAGTTTTATACATGGGTATAAGATGCAAGATTGGTGCATTGATAACTTCATTTCAATTCTTGGTACCATTTATTTATTTTCAAGGAGTAGTTTACAATGGAAAATAATTTGCATTGAATAAACTTTATAAGTATATACTTGGAAATGAATGGAAAGATTAGACAAAGAGTGAATCCTTGTTACTTATTTTTGTCCAAAGAGGTTTGCATCAAGAATAATTTGCATTGAAGAGCTTAGTGTATTAAGGAGCATACAAGTGCAAAAAAAATGTTAACCTATTTCTATGGAACATATGTTTGCAAGAACTTATTATACCTATATAGAAGTGGAAAGGTTGAATGAAGAGTAGTTTGGTACTTAAATGGGCTCTCAACAAAAACAACAAAAGATGTTAACCTGGGGTTGTTTAAGCCCATCACAAAAGATGATGTTGATTGGTGGGATCTAACTTATAGTGATAATCATTGGTCAAACTTTGATACTCCTAAGAACTTTGTGGAGAATGTCATGGTTCCTTACCACTAAGTTTAGATTGAATTAATGGGATTGCAAACACATCAAAAACTAATTTGGTTGTTAAATTGTTGGAATGTACACAAAAGTCAAGAAAAACATCCAAATATCTTGGTTGTTTTTATTCTAGCAAATTGTATTAACATTATTCGACTAGATGATGTCATTTTGTAACACCCATTCAAGCATGCATTCAAGATGGAGTTCAACAATTGGATAATTAGGGTCATCAAATAGTAGATTGAGAGTGGCAAAGATCCCAATGTTGACTTCAAAATGAACAATTTGAAACCATAGAATTGTGAATGGTTACACAATGCATGGAAAAAATTAAAAAGGAAACAAATAATGATTTTGAAAGGGTGGGAGAAAACATGGCTTACAAGAGCTTGGAACAACGAGTTTCAACTTGTTGCCATGGAAGCAAACACAACTGCTTTTTTTTTTAACAGTAACACATGACATTGAAGAAGACATGGAGATTGATGAACCATGCTTTGATCCAACAAAAACAACAATAGTTGTTATGGAGTGTTGTTTACATGAAAAATCAACACCACCATCAATTCCAATCATTTTGCCTTTTTCAAGTGCAGGTGTTGGTGGTTTGAGATTATGAACATTAATTAAAAAACCAAAGTCATAAGTAATCAAGTTTTCAATTTTGCTCCTCCTCCATCACTAATTGGAACAACATTAGAAGAAGAAGAAGATGAAGAAGAAGGTAGAGCTCCACCCATCATCACCCTTGTATTATTTGTTACACAATAATAACTAATTGTTGTTCTTGCTGATTCTTCTTATTTCTTGCTATTGTAGCAGTTGCAAGCATGACACTTGTGAGGAATTGTGGTTTAGTTTTATGGTGCAAACTTCCCCCCCCACTAAATCCTGTGAACCCACCACCTCCTCCTCCTCTTGTTGCTCTTCCTCCTTTGCTATAATGTAGGCAAAAATGGGTGATGAACACAATGTTCAAGAAGTACCCTTCTAGATGACATAATTGTTCATTTTCCTTATCAAGCTAACTTCTTAGGAATGCTGCAAAACTCCCTATGTTGCACATTCCTATTACTTGTGTTTTTAGTCTATTTCTTAAATGAAAATCTAAACAATTTTCCCACAAGGGAATCATCAAAAAGCTCTTTGCATTGATATCATGAGATTCAATTAACTACACGACTTTGTAAATAGAGTGAATTTCAACAAAGAATATAGTAGGTTGAAAAGAGATGTAGTGAAGGTCGATAGTATTACTGCAATAATATGTGTTGCAACAAGCAAACGGTTGTTATGCTTAGAGGTGCGGTGAACTAAGGTTTTGCACTAGGGTTGGAAATTCACAGTGGGACCATCAAATTGGGCTTTAACAAACATGCATGCCTTCTTCATTCCACTTTGGAATGCTTTGAACTTAAAAGTTGGTGTTGCAATTTTTAGCATTTTGTGAGGCTGCCAATTTGTAGTTATTTCCCTGATGATATGAGCTAGACGAGAATATTCTTCCTCTGTATGCATGTCCTAGGGAGATGAGGGATGAGACCAAACAATTGTAGTTTGTAATTTGCATTGCGTGCTAACTTCAATTTGTTTGATCTCAATTGTTGAATATTCTTCAACACAATCTTTGTGTGTTGAAAAATTGTGCACTGACGACTTTTTGTGATTATTTTGTGAAGTTATTGAGGAGTTCATGACGTGCAAGTTACTACTGTAATAGACACTGGTGATGGGATAACTTTTGGTGTGTACTACAATGGCAACTTCAACTGCAACAACAACAATTAGTGGTCTCAACATACCTAGCTGTAGTTCATGAGACATTTCTATGGAAGTTGCAACTAGGTGATTTGATTGCACATTAATCGGAATTAACGCAATGCGTTGACATTGTTTTTGCATTGACACAAGCATATATAGATGTAATTTTTGGTATTTGGATGTGACATTAGCAAACATTGTGTGCAACTACTTATTTTCTTCACTCAAGTGAGCTAACTTTGCTTGCATCACCACAAACTGCAACAAGTAGATCACAATATTCTCCTAGTTGGTTAATCACCACATTGTTACACCTAGATCTTTAAGCATATCATCCAAAATGATCAAAGATTACAAAGAACTTGTTAGGAACTCTTCATGCACAAGTTGTATAATGGTTAGTTAAGTACCTCATCACACAATTGGAGGGTGGCAATCAATGAGAGAAATGGTGATGAAGGTGGTGATGCTCTTGCATCTTCTATTGTGTAGGAATGATCATGACTTCTAGGGACGTTCTTGCTTTTTTCCATGTTGTGCACCAAATTGTGATGGGTCTAAAAAATCCATGATATTGAGAGTTTTGACTTCAATGCCAAGGGCTTCCTAAACATTTGATGAATGATAGGTAAGTTTTGTGAACATTCAGTAGATGGTGGCTAGGGTTTTTAGAACTTTCAACCTAATTATGTACCATTTTTCAAAAAAATTGAAAAAATTAAAAATATATAATTAATGTTGAATTGGTTTAGGTACTACGATATTCAAATCATAGAAGCATAATTAGTAGGAAAATCTTGTGAAATGTACATGGAAATTCCGTATAAGGATGTCATAATAAAAAAATCCATTTAATGGGCAATATTGGTCCATGAACTTTTGAGTGTCCTTTATGAAGTGATTTAGAAATGCAAAGGAAAAATCTACAATGGTTTTAAGTATTTACATGTAAAAAAATTGAGGCCTTTCAATCAAGGCACATACATGTACCATGTGTGAAAATGAACCTTGCATTGAAACATTCAAAAACTTGTAACAAAACATTAAAAAAACTTGCAACATAGAAACTTGTATGTTGTGTGTTTTGGATTTAGAACACACACAGGGATAATATCCCAAATACAAAATAAGTGAAAGTTTGTTCCCACTTGAATTAATTCCCAATTAAAACATAATTAATTACGTTAACCCAAATGAAAACTAACCTAATCAAGACTTAATTAAACAACTAACATAACAGACATAACAAATTCAACAATTTAATGTTGAATCATTATTTTATTTAGAAAGTTCCATGTAAAAAAAATCCAAATTATTAAAAAAGATTCTCTATTTTCCTTCATAAACTTTTGTTTTTTGAAAATTTCATCATTTCTGAAAACACTGGTATAATTAGTGTGGAAGCTACCAAGGCAATATATTGGTACCTTCATATCTCGTTTTATAGCCAAATTTGGCTAATTCATAAATCTTCTTATGCATGATCGCCACTTTGGCTTCATCACATTTTTGTTGAAATTAATAAAAAACCAAGTCTGCCTATCTTGCAGAAAAACTTCCCAATTTTGTTGATCTTTTTGCCTTAAATTTCCTCTCTTTCTACCCAACTCGTTTTTTCTTTTTTGTTTCTCAACTATGACTTGAAAAGAAATCTGACGTGGCAGAGTCCATGCAGCATGCCAAATGGCCCAAACCATGTCCAAGGACTCAAGTTTGAGAGCGGACGTGGCTTCCACGCGTCAGTTTCGGATTCGCGGTAAGGTGTGGTGAGCTCGCACAATGCATGGGTACAACAGACGCATTTCTTCGTAGTCTGCAAAACTCCCAAACTCGGAAATGCACCGAATTTTTTACGTCGATTGCAACGGATTTGGGGATGAACAAGTGCTGGTTTGTGCAGATTGCACTCTTCCGAGAGAAGTTTATGAAGTTGTAAAAAATTCGTGCGCGCGAAGATTTTCTTAGTGTGGAGGAGCTGGGTGGGGATAAAGAATTTCTCGGAGATTTCAGAGTGGAGGAGTGTTGCACGGTGAATGCTCATTTCGTAGTTGGGGATCAATTTTCAGGCATTATGGTGAAGCTGGTCTCAGTGCGGAAGACGCGCTTGTATGGTCCCGGGTCCTGGAGAGACTGGTGGGAGTACGTAAACGCGTTCGTGTACTTCGTGGCCACGATCGTTCTGTTGGGTGGATGTATCATGTTGCTACCCGGTCGCAGTACCAAGTTGGGGCTCATTTTGGCGCTGGTAGCCTTGGCGCTCCTCGTCATAGTTAATTTGCATGACCTAATTGCGCAGCTCGCTGGCTTCGACTTCCGTCTGTCTTTGCTGTGGCTGGATCCGCAGCTTGCACTCATCGAGATCCTGGCGCCGTTGGTGCAGGTCATCGGCTCCATCTTGTTCTTCATGGGAACTTTCTCACTTTTGGAGGTGAGTGCAGTGCACTCTTGGAACTGCCGAGTTGAGCAGTTTCAAGAAACCGAGTCTCTTCTTCTCTTAGGTCTGGTTATCGATGCACAGCTCTTCTCTAACGTCGCCAGATTTGTTAAAAACAACTCCAGGCTCGTAATTAAGCAAGCAATTTGTTACAAAATCCGGAAGATGGCTGCAGGGCTTCTTGGATTTTTCAACTGTAATTGTCACGCTTTTCTCATACAATTGCTCACTTGTGAACGCTCTGTTTTTGGTCACATAGCATTCATGGGCCTCATGTGTGCAGGTGGGACGTGGAAAGTACGATGAAAAGGAGGCGGAGGAAGTGACAAACCATGCCTTCAGAATGATAATCGGAGGTTCAGGCCTGTGGATGTTTGGATCGATTCTGAATGCATCCCAAGTGTATGAGAGAGTGGACGCGAGGGTCCAGTTCATGCAGAAAATGGTGTCTATTCCATTCCTTATGTCCAGCACTTTGTTTCTTGTGAGCGGAATCCTTGGTGCTGGCAACTTTCCTTATCCACCTGCAGTGATCAAAGCACGGGTACTATTCAATTCTGACATGCATTTTGTCTATTCCAATTGGTGTGTAAAATGTCCGATGAATGTGGATGCATTGTTATCAAAGCTTAAACAGAATGCTAGATTTTTGAAGCCAATTCCTTGTGGTTTTAGGTGTCATAGTTCAGATTTTGTGTGTCAAGAACACGTCAGAATAGTCACATGCAGGTCAATTGACAGAACTTATTGGGAAGCCCCTGAAGATACTCCATGTGTGATGTTGCTATAGGCCACTGCAGTATGGATTGCAATCACAGCCAGCTCATTGCTGGTCTTGGCAGCAGTCCTGAATGCAATCCGTGTAATGGAGCTGCAGCAACTTGCGGCCGCTGGAGGACTTTTGGAGCCACTGAGGGGAGGAGCTCAAGAAAGGTTAGATATTGAGCGTGAGGAAGAAGAGACTTAAATCTAGATTGGCAGAAATATGCTGCAAATGTTGACAAGGGCTTGCCTTACAAAGCCGGTGTTGTCATTGCAGAAGAAGGTATGGGGAATGGTAGAAAACAGTTCAACTTGCACAACAGTGACCGGTGTTGTCATTGCAGAAGAAGGTATGGGGAATGGTAGAAAACAGTTCAACTTGCACATCATCACTGTTGATAATCACCCTTAGCATGTGTGTACTAGAAAATAGGCACCCTCCAAAAACAGGGATGGTGGTTGTCACCTTAGAAAATCAGCTGTTGTGCTCCTGAAGAACACACCTGAAGAAATTTGTGTGAGATTTGACAGTATGCAAGAATGAAGAGTAGTGAATTGACACAAGAAGTTTGCTTGCCCAAATAGCTCAGTGTTGGAACAGAAAGTGGTCTCTTGCAATTTGTTTCCATGGGTGTAGAAGACCATACATTGCAATTTGTGAGTCCAGTTTTGATACTAAGACAGTGATTTGGTCAGTGCAGAGGAGCTTCTGATTCAAGTGACACTAAGATGCTAGTTAGTTATCATCAAAATCTTTGTATATTCCAACCTGTAATAAACATGGAATCTTTTGTAATATATTTCTTCTCTTGTCAAATATTATGCAGATTGGATGCACACAGTGTCTCTGACCTTCTATAATTCTTGCTTGCATACTCTCGAACATGCATATACAGTAGGAACACACATGGTCAGATAAATAGATTTGGAAAAACTTGAACATTAGCTCAACTCTTTGTGCACAGGTAACTGCAATGTTCCAACTGGGAACAAGATGCTAGACCAAGAAACAGAAATTGCAGGCAACAGAAGTGGTCATTAGAGACTGAGTAATCATGTTAAGATCATCACAGCTTCAAAGAGTCCAAACTAAGATGGAATTCCAACTGCTAGTATTGAGCAAAGTTCAATACAGAAATCAAACAGCTCAGGGGCATTTACATAAGAACCAACCACAACTTGGGGTGCAGCATGGTGGAAATCAGGAATCTGCAAGGATTAGGTTTGAAACTTTGGATGCAGATCCATAACAGGAGAGCATAACAAGGATTAGAATATAGCAAAACATGCTGCAGAAAACTGAGACTAAAAATCTAAGATTAGGGGTATTTGTTGGCAATCAAATAGCCGCATCTGCCAGATTAGAGGTCTAACATTTTGAAGAACAGATCGTATAAGATCAGGCTTACCCACTGATACCTAAACATACACAGCTGCTTGAGTTCAGTGAATATGCAGCACTGTCCAAAGACCTGCAGATGTAAGTGATACTCGAGAAAGCCAATACAAAACCCCACAGCACACGTCCCACTCTTGAAGAAGCAAACCTTCAATAGTCTGTCACTGCTGCAAAAATGCTTTGGTCAATATCTTAGTTGCAATATCCCAAGAGAATACAATAGAGCTCATCATCCACAAAAAATGTTATCCTTCATCCATCAAACTATAACATGGGCTAGAAAAACTGTGATGCCTGTTATCAGAAAAAAGAGCAGCCAAATAACTGATCTGCCATTTGAAGTTGAGGTCTTAACAAAAGCCCAGTGTGTGCACATTCAAGGCTTGGGGCCGGTGGCAGTGCGGGCTCCCGGTGCTGCAGGTCGGGGAGCTGCATCATCCTTGCGCTTGAAGCGCTGAGGTGGCTCCCGGATTCGTCTTGCCTCACGAGACCTCACTCGTACCACATGCGAGTGAATTGCACAGGAAATGCAGTACTGCATCTTAGCATACAGCTTTGGGAGCACATATCCATCATAGATGCATGCCTCTTGGACATCTCGCACAGCTGCCTGCTCCACTATGTTGCGGACAAGGAATCGCTTTACAGCCTTATCCTGCATTCAAGCATGGTGCAAGAAAAGTGTCAAAACTTTCAACTAGTGCAAGAGACTCAGTGCAAATCTGCACATCCCACTATCCTTCTTCCAGGATGAATACTTCCTCAAGAAAGCAAAACTCAAAAAAGCCTCGCTGAACAAAGAAAGCGCAAAAGATACAACAGTCAAGGCAGAATACTCAAACTGACAAGCAGAATCAGCAAAGCATCGGTTTGCAGAGAAAAGGAAAACGCGGTGAAAACCTCCGTTTGCGATCTGAGGAAAGTGATACTGAATGGGATTCTAAAAACCTCTGAGGTCTGAATGCTCATAACCTGAGAGAGAACAACGACTTGATCGAGAGTTTCAAAGAGTTTCAAAGCGTGTGCCATATACTTACCTTGGGGACACAACGGCCGCAGTTGGAGCAGCGGATCGGGTTCACGTGGCCACGCCCATGCTTATTCCGTCCTCCACTACGTCGCTTCACCGTCATGGCTGCCGCTGCAACCCGAAGAGAGAGAAAGAGTGCAACAAAGAAAGCACAGCGACGGCCAACAACAGCGACGCCACAACGACGGCGCACAAAAGGAAGAAAGATCGAGTGGGCAATAGAGCTTTAGACCCTAAAAGTTTGTGAAGCAATAGCTATGCGGGAATATAGGTAGCCGCCGATCTTGGGACGTCTGCTCGGTTATAGGAGCAATGGATTCGGCTAACGGTCGGTCATCGAACCGCTGTAGCTACTGCGAACGAAAGGATAACGAGGGCAGAGACTTAAGTCCACGGAGCAAATTAGGTGCCTCTATGCCATTCGGTTGAGCGTTACACTTCTCTTTTTCCTTCTTGCAATTCCTTGTGTTGATTTGTTTAAAACTCTGAGAGTTCGAGTTCAGGGCTGCAATGTAGTAGTTGCAATAAAGAGAAGATTGGAGACAGACATGGAGAAGAATTTTTTACTGGAAACTAAACAGAAATTGGTCAATAGTCACAGATTTAGTCAGAATTTACTGTGTGCTGACATCTCTGGTGCTCTGTTGAGAGTTGGGTCTAGTGCTGCACTGTTGTGCATATCTAATGCACTATTGCACCAGAGTTTGGGCACCCACGTCTCCAAAGAAATCAGCATTCAACTGGCAAATGTTGAGTACCATATCTGTTGACAATTATCTCTCCTATAATCTCTCCTGCCTCAGTGATTAACCCCTAAACACAGGGAAAGACCAAAATACACTGAGAAGCTGGCCAAATTGATCCACCCTCATGTTTAGGGGTTAAGGTATGTCCAGATTTTCTCTTGTGCACTCAAAGGATGAAGCTCTTACTTAAAAGGAGACATGTCTTAAAACACTTTTTTTAGGGTTGACTTCAGACTACAGGCTCCAGCTGCAAATAGCAAAACTGGCCACTCACTAATACATAGGATTTAGCAGTGCAGGCCTGTACAAATTACTCTCTCAAATTGGGCATGTCACACAAAGGAGACACATTCTCTACTAGACAACTTCTGCAAATGTAGACATGACACAGCATGAAGATGGCATGTTACAATCAAGTATTCTCATTCTGCCTTGTTTGCCTTTTGGTTTCCTTTTGAAGATGACATCACATACTTGTGCACGTAGAAATTGGCAAATAGAACCAGTAAAGAAATCATGTAGTAGAACAAAATCTGCAAGCCCACAGAAAACTCTTGTTAGTCATCTAACAACTGCCAATCTCCTTTGCACTGCAATGCAAAAATGCTAGCAACAAATTAAGAACCAAAACTCAAGTGATGGCTAGGAACTACTGCAGTGTAAAGGGTTAGAAGACATGCAAATGTAAGGGATATGAAGCACACCGAGATCAAGAAAGGTGGATATGGTGCATGAATTTTGCGGTCGTAGTAAGCCTGCACCAGGTTGAGCATGAACTGGAACATTTGCAGTTGTGTCAAGTACCTGTGATGTTGCCATCCACACAACCCTAGTCAATTTTGCTGGCATTTGTCTTGATTTGGGACTGAGAATTACCTGAAACCTCAAATGAAGGGGAAGTTTTTATGGCTGTGTCCTCAGTACTTACTTGCCCCAGAAGAGATACTTGCGGCGAACCTTTTCATTACCCCGCAGAACAGCTGCCAAGAAGTAGTACAAGTACATGAAGACATGCACTCCAGAGTTCAGTGCAGCTGAAAAGTATGCTGCACAACAAACAAAGAGTTTTACATTAGATCAGTGAAATATCATAACACTGTACTACAAACCCCAAAATCAGAACAGAAATATCTAAACTAGATTCAAACATGTGTGGAGTCTGACACAGAGGTAAGAAAGGGGCACTTCACTTTGAAGCATTTCATAATGAATTGGAGCAATCTGGCATACCTTCACCACCAGGGGCATGATATGCAATAATCCACCAAATGAGGGCAATGGAGGAGTGATGGTAGACATGAAGAAACGTGATCTGCCGTGTGTTTCGCTTTAGCACCATGATTATCTGCAAACCCTCAAGCAACCTCAAAGTGGAGCTCAGATGCAAAGCAACAACAACACTGGCATTGTCTTGGAGACAGGGTTTGAAGAGAGACACATGGTGATTATACACACCAGATTCAACATTGAAACAAAGCAACAAGTAACTTAAAAGGATGAAGCTCTTACAGTATCCATGAATTCAACATATTTTGACATGTAGAACATGTACACGAGAATCGCCATCTGAAATCACATTGCATATCAACAGTGTGAATCATGCATCAGCAAACCAAGCTATGTGAATTGTTTGTTGGCAACCCAAGTGAGACTACCCTCCATCAATGATATATGTATTTGCTATGCATTTCCAGCATGCTGAAAATTGATGAGGTCTGCATGATGATTTCATCTGTTTTATATTCAAGGATTGTGCTTTGCAGCAACAGAAGTGAGAGAAGACAGGCCTACCTCAGTTTGCTTGGGATTATAAGCATTGCCCCAGAGAGTGTACCTGTACAGCCAAGATTGCACCTAAGCCATGAAGCCATCTGCAAGCATAAATCTCTGAAAGGCTCTTGAGATTCTTGCAATCCCTTGGACCATTTTTGCAGCTCAGGTTACTAGCCAGCACTCCGTGAAATGGCCGGTATTACCTTGTTCCAAAAAATGTATGTATTGCAAAGCTACTGAAAAGAAGACATACCTGTTGAGAATGGCCTGATAGACGACGCCCACGCACATGTACAGGCTGAGGAAGAAGCAAAATAGGTTATGCAGCAGCACCAAGGCCTGCAGCGGCGCCGGTTCCTGGGCTCGTGGCTTGAGGTTGAAAGCCTTGATCCACAGCAACCCCGCAACGACACACAACAAGTAGAGCGTCATCGCCAACACTATGGGAGTCGGGCTATCTATCAAAGGCAACCCTTTGGTCGTTGGCGTCCCTGTGAGCTCCACCCCCATCACGTTCCGCAACAAATTCCATACCCCTTGCGTCACTCTAGTATCTAACGCCCGCCACACACCTTCCACCATCTCCATGTTCGGAAAGAGAACGTACCCCAAAGCTTCAGTAACCTTAAAGCCCCCAAACAGACCAGAGCTATCAACAGGAAACAAAATAAGAACAAATACCAACCAAACGCTCCGAGAGAGAGAGAGAAAGAAGGGAAAAGAAATAAACTTAGAAAGAAAAACACATTTATTTTTCTTTTTTTGGGGATTTTTTTTTTGCCCGAAAACTACAGTTCTCCGAGAACAGCGGCGTAAAAAACAAAGTTTGAGCGGGCAGCAAACTAATAAGCTAGAATAGGAGTGGAGACGATTGTGTTCGTGACGACGCGATCGATGGTTGGTTTGTTGTGTGGGATCCGCAAATTCTGCTTTGATGTCTGTGCGGGAAGACGGAGGATCCAGCGAGCGTGTGTCTCTCCGCCACCACGACGCGCATCTGGCGCTGGAACATTTCAGGCCAGGTGCGGCTCATTTTCGGGACCTCGTTTCTGTCAGCTACGTTGATTGGTCGAAATAATATAGAGGTCTAAACTATGTTTTCCATCTGGGTATATTTAGAGGCCGGTTCTGCCATAGTATTAAATATCTGTTAAAACATAGAAAATGCTTTTGCAGCAGAATTTATGTTTGTAATTCAGCACATGCCGACCACTATCGTCATAATCGGCTTATAGAAACGTTTCAAGAATTGGTAAATTGTCATCTGCGGAGTTGCAGAATCGGCCTCGCAAAGACTGTTAACGTGTCGGAATGGACAGGTTCTTGCGCATTATCCAGGGTACATAATATTGTTCTCATCGAATACGGTTGTCTAAATCATCCATTCAGGTTTGTTGGGATGTTTTCTGTCACTGTGGTGGTGGAGAATTCATCCATCAGAAAAGGGCGGGAAGTCCGTCTTCTTGCCTGCTTTGAGAGGGAGAGACTCTCAGAGCGCCCCCCGTCGCAACCGATTCTGCGACGCTGCAAACGCATCCATCTCACTCTGTGTCGCTCTCTTTCGGTTATCTGGACTTTGTACATGGCCTTGATTCGCTTTCCTTCGTTATCTCTTCATCTTTGTATAGAACATTCTTTTGTTTTGCCAATGAGGTGAATATTTTGTGGTCGTGGTGTTTCTTTGTGTTCGACTTGTCAAGATTCTCTTGCAAGTGCTGGGGGTGGGTGGTCTCTGTTTCTTCTTGGGGGAGCTGGGTCGTTGTTGTTGAGGAGAAGAGCAAGGCGGGTTTCAGGAATTTTTTTGTTTTCTTTCTCATTTTGGGTTTTGTGGTGGGTTTAGGGTTTAAGGAATGGAGGGAGATTCATTTGGTCGTATTGCATGTGAAGAAGACGCCCGTGAGAGGGAGACCGAAGGTTGAGAGAGACAGGGGTTGCAGCCACTTGAAAGTGGGCACGAAGCATTGTTGTCAAACAGGAGGTTTTGGAGGTTAGGGTTTTAAGAAGTGAGCGAGAGTGGTGAGCTCGAGAACGACGATTGTTGAAAAATCTTTACTCGTCGCGGGAACCGCAGGCACACAACATGGATCCCAAGAGGAGAAATGGTGTGGCGACTAATTTGCCTCCGTCGAAACGGTTGCAAGCTACTAACGGACCCCCAATCGTCCCTGCGGAGCCGATGGACGAGGAAGACGAGGACGTGTTTCTTGAAGAAACTCTCTTGCGCGACGAGGAGCTCCATGAGTTTGGGAACGTGAATTTGGCGTCACAATTGGCGAGATGGAGACGACCAGCTGTGGCAAATTTTGACCCTCAAGCGCATAGCATTGGTACGTACACCGTCTTCGTCATCCACGAAGCCGATGCTCTCTCTATTGGGTAGGGTTCATGTCCCTTGAATCCTAGCCAAAGTCATGGTTGAGTCTCCCCAGTGCTTCCAGAAATGCTACATAAACTCAGGACACAGATGTCAATAATGATTTGCATGAAATTGTGCACGGAGCACTGGATACTTATCTACACTCTCCATTGGGAGCTGATGAAGTTGGTGAGAAGCCATGGCAGCTTGTCACTGCAGTTCATGATGAAGGTGATGGTCTGACACTTTTTGATCATTAGGGTATGCCCATACTTATTCTAGTGTTACCCTCAACGTTTTATTGAAGAATTTTCTGTGTAATCTCATATATATATATATTGCTTAGGGCTCATGGCCAACTGGGTTACCTGCATGCACAGTGCCACCCATGACTATGAATCCAGCCATAGGGTGGGCTACTGAATTGTCCAGAATTCCTCTTGGACTGTGAAGTGCTGGGGAGTTCACAAGGGAATGTTTCAGCCATCACTTGATCGGTTGATGCTGTGCATGATTGAAAAACATGTACTTCCAACAAGGAGCCGGAAGTCCTTACAGAGAAGAAGAGACATTTAGTTCTGCTCTTTGGTGGATATGGTGTCACTCTTCTTTAGCATTGCAGCTTCTCTTTCCTTATTGCTAGTCTGTGCATCTTCTTTGTCACCTATTTTTTGCCTTTTTCCTTCCTTTCCATTTCCTCCATCCATGACCAGTAATTATTTTGCATTTTCCAAGAGACATTGAAAAAAAAATCTGGTGATTGTTGCTGAGTTTTGGGGTGATTATAAATTTTCCAAGAGACATTGAAAAAAAAATCTGGTGATTGTTGCTGAGTTTTGGGGTGATTATAAATTTTCCAAGAGACATTGAAAAGAAAATCCAGTGATTGTTGCTGAGTTTTGGGGTGATTATAAATTTTCCAAGAGACATTGGAAAGGAAATCCAGTGATTGTTGCTGAGTTTTGTGGGGTGATTATAATTTTTCCAAGAGACATTGAAAAGGAAATCTGGTGAATGTTGCTGAGTTTTTTGGGGTGATTATAAATTTCATGAGCTGTGTGTAAGTGTGCAGGGAAGAGAGGTTGTCCAATATTGGAGCAAACTGTCAACAGCCTCCTGTCGCCCTTCTTGTTGCTGTTATTGGTTTTTCCTTCAGCATGGATTTTTGAAACTGACTAGCTGAAGGTGGTATGGCAGTGTTTCAGCAGCTGGAAATAGATTATGTGGTGGGAGAAAGTCACAAAGAATTGTGCCCCAATAGGAGTGGACCAGCTGCAGTCTTGCGCATGTTTGGAGTAACTCAAGATGGTAAATGCTGCATCTCGATATCTATTAGTGTACTGTAAAGGGCCATAGGGTTTAAGAAATGCTGCCTGTAATTGGTCCTTCCTTGTTGAATTCTCCTTTCTTCTCATTGTTGATCTCTCCTGGTCTACTGTCTCCCTACTCTCCCACATCATTGGTTGATTTTATTTTGATTCTCCTTCTGCTTGATTGGGACTTGATTGTGGTGGGCAGGAAACAGTGTTTGTTGTCATGTGCATGGGTTTGAGCCCTACTTCTACATCAGCTGCCTTGATGGTATTGGCCCAGATGATGTCCCCAAGTTTAGGAGCACACTTGAGGTGAGGAGGGTTATACATCATCTGTGTAAGCAATGTTAATGCTGAATCTGCAAATGTGACCTATGATTTTGCTCTCGGTTGTGCTTGCTACACAGTCCCATGTGGTGGCTGTTGAGATGAACTATAATTCCTGGATTACCTGCTGATAAGGTACTGATAGCTAATTTTGTTGAGGGGGCACAGTCACGCATGCGAGAGGCCAACAGGAATAGTAGATCACAGTTGTTCATCACCAAGATTGAGATTGTTCAGAAGCGTAGCCTCATGTATTTCCAAGTTCAAAAGGCTCGGTCCTTCCTGAAGATTTTTGTTGGGCTCCCTACCATGGTTGCTGGATGCAGAGGTATTATATTGGTACAATGAGCAGTGTTCTTCCTGCCGCCCTGCTTTTATGTGGAGGTCGAGGGTTTCCAGTCTAGGCATTTCAAAAGTTGGCAAAAGTAATGCATAGAACTTTTAATTTCAAATTTCTCTCTTTTCTCTGAGAAATTGGAAAAATGTCTTTGTCTGCACAACAGAAAGCACTTCTAATGGTTGGCTGCATTTCTTTAAAGCCATTTGGTGGATAGTAAGAGTCAATGAATGACTCAGCACAGTAACTATCTAGGATAATCCATTTGGTAGATAGTTACTAGATAGTTCATTCCATTCAGCCTCATTGAATCAGCAAAATACTCGCACAGTAATCTTTACCTGTTTCTCTGGATGTAGTGTTGCACAAGAACTTAGGCAGTCTTTCTGTCTTTCCTGTGCTTGTAAAGTGCCCAATCTTGTTGTGCCTATTGTCTCAATTAGTGTGCAAGCTGAGACACTGAAGGAGTTTTTGAGTTTTTATGGTTGCAGGTATTCTTGAAAGAGGCATCAATATAGAAGGGTTGGGCCAAAGATGCTTCTTAACATATGAAAGCAATGTGTTATTTGCATTACGGTTCATGATTGATTGTGACGTTGTTGGTGGCAACTGGATTGAACTTCCAGCTGGAAGCTACAAGGACAGTCAGACCCAAAAATCTTACTGTCAGCTGGATGTTGATGTTCTGTATCCAAGTCCCAGATGCACAATTCCATGCTTGTATGTAGGACTTCACTGGTTGTAGGGTCTGCAATAACACTGTTTGAATTCCAGAGTTATGGGTTTCTTAACAACACATACAGATACAGCAAGCTGATCAGCCACCGTCCTGTTGGTCAGTATTCAAAGCTGGCACCATTTCGAATTTTGAGCTTTGACATTGAGTGTGCAGGAAGGAAGGGTCATTTTCCAGAACCAGAGCAGGATCCTGTTATTCAGGTACTTCTAGTTACTTTGGGTGCCTTTCTGTGGACACACATACTCTCAATTGCATCCACAGTTATGTCCAACTTGTTTCTTTGTCATAAATTGTCTGTACCTCAGTAGTTATCAGTTACATTGGCTTTATTGCACACAAAGAGGACCATTAACAACATGGATCTTTGATCTTAGAAATACAAATTCTTGAAAGTTATGCAGTGCCCAATCCAAGGAGCAGTTTAGATTAGGATTTCAGTTTGCTTGATCTCTGTAGTGCATTGATGGCCTTCTTTTCACAAGTAATATTAGGAGACTGTAACATTACAGGCACTTGGAAGAATCTGGAGTTCTCAAGATTGCTAATTGGTGTTGGTTCCAGATTGCCAATCTCGTGACTGTGCAGGGGGAGCAGAAACCAATGGTGCGGAATGTGATGACTCTCAAATCATGTTCACCTATTGTTGGGGCCAGTGTCATGTCTTTTGACTCTGAGAGAGAAGTTCTGCTTGCATGGAGGGTAAGTGCAAGATAAGTCTTCCCAGCAGTCATCTGCACCTTGTAGCCCTTTTCAGTTTAATGGATGCCTCAATATCTATGTGTCACTCTGGCAACAAAGACCTTGTCCTTAGCCAGTTTGTTATATGGTTATGTAATGGTCATCTTGGAATTGGTTGCAAATGGTATGAATTTTTTTGAATGAAATCTTGATTTATCACTTCTGCAAAAGCAACAAGTCTTGTGTAGAGCAGAGGTGCCTAGTCTGGGTGTCATTAAAGCTACAAACATTAAGTACAAACATGTGCCCATTTTTTGCATGGCCTCCAGAGTCATGTTGCCTTATGGGTCTGCAGGATTTGGTTAGGGAGGTGGATCCAGATGTCATAATTGGTTACAACATCTGCAAGTTTGATTTGCCCTATCTAATTGAGGTATACCTTGTAACTCTGTGTTTAGAGCTGTTCTTGTTTCCTGTAACTGCTGCTTCAGTAGACTGCTCTCAATTCTCAATCAACTCTTCAAACATATATAGCATGCAAGTTGCTCTTTGAGGTGTTTTCAGCCACCTAGCTATTTCAGATTCAGCTCTACTGTCAGTTCTCTCCAACTTTTGCCCTGTCTGACCATAGTAATGCCCATGTCCTCATTTGATTTAATGAAGTTTCAAGCTTGAATCATTCTCCTCTGGTTCCATTGTATTTGGTGTTGCTTTCCCTCACAGAGAGCTGAGACTCTGAAAGTGAATGAGTTCCCTATACTCGGTCGTATTAGAAACAGCCGCCTCCGGATCAGGGATACATCATTCTCATCAAGGTACAGGCTAATCCTTTGCAGTTATATTACTATAGTTAGATGTCTGTCTGCTGTTGTTCCAAGTGCATGATTTGGAACTAACTATGCACCTGTGTCACATCACTGTTGTTGATCATCGTAATGCAATCCTTCGAGCAGGAAGTAAGGAATCAATTGTTAAGGCAAAATCTTGTGATGGAAAATAGTCATGTTGTATTGTGGAGTTGCTTATTCCACCTGCATGCCTCATTCTGTGCAGGCAATATGGCATCAGAGAGAGTAAAGAAGTGACCATTGAAGGACGTGTTCAATTTGATCTTCTTCAGGTGGGCCTTGGAATCAGCATCTTGTACCATTTTCAGTGTCTTGGTTTTTTTGAGTGGGTGTTGTCCATGGACTATTGTCAAGATAATAATCAACATGAAGATGTGCATGTAGGCAATGCAAAGGGATTACAAGCTTAGCTCCTATTCGTTGAACTCTGTGTCCGCCCACTTTCTTGGAGAGCAGGTCTGACAATCTCCCCCACACCCTCTCCCTTCCCCTGTTCTCTGTCTTCATTTGATTACTTACTGCTGACAAGATTAACATCTAGGTGTCAGGATGTCAGCTGCATGAAGGATATATGAATGGAGGGATCATAGGAGTGTATGATACTTTTCACATGGAGAATTGTTTTGGCATTTTGAGAGCAGAAGGAGGATGTCCACCACTCAATTATATCAGACTTGCAAAATGGCAACCCAGAAACACGACGGAGATTGGCTGTTTACTGTCTTAAGGTGTGCCACTTGTTAATGGTTCTGCTTGATGCTGATCTCTTGCCATCACTATCTTTTGTAGATTCCTATTCTGAGCTTGTTATTTGACTTCATGAGTTGCAGGGCTTATCCTCTCCTCTGTGTTTGCCTGGGGTATTTTGTGTTGATCCACCTGCAGGATGCCTATCTTCCACAAAGGTTACTGGACAAGCTGATGTATGTGTACAACTATGTTGAGATGGCACGTGTCACGGGTGTTCCTATTTCCTTCCTTCTTGCCCGAGGTCAAAGCATAAAGGTGATGTAAGAAAGATCTCATATATAGCATCTTGATATATGTCTTGAGACATCAGTCATGATCTTGCATATCATTTCGAGAATCTAATTTCCTGCAACAGATACTCTGGAAATTGGCATTAGGCTGCCCTTGGGTAGTATTGAAGGGTAATGGTTTTCCACATGCAGGTTCTATCACAAATTTTGAGAAAATCCAAGGAGCGTGGACTTTTAGTGCCAAATATGAAAGCTCAAGGAGCTGGACAAGGAGAGAGCTTTGAAGGGGCCACTGTGAGTACTTTATGTCTTTGTTTGTCTCTTCTTTATCTGCCCATATCAGCATCAGTAGGATGTAGGGATTCTAACTCTGCTCATCTGTTTCAATGCCAAGGTCTTGGAGGCGAAGTCTGGGTTCTATGAGAAACCAATTGCAACGCTTGATTTTGCTTCACTGTATCCATCCATTATGATGGCCTACAACCTTTGTTACTGCACCCTGGTAGGCTTCTTTGATGGCTAACTTACCATTAGTAAGGGATTTTTTTCACTTTCTTGAACTTGCAAGCATTCTGAATGCCTGGAGAATGGTATATGCATATGATTCTCTTTCCTTTTCCAATTTTAGAACATGCATACGCTTTGGTCATCACCTGACTACAAAACTGGCCAATGGAGCAGGTGAGAGCTGAAGACCAGCACAAGCTCAACCTGCCCGCAGAAAGTGTGACAAAGACACCATCTGGTGAAATATTTGTCAAACCCACACTTGAAAAGGTACATGTTGAATGGTCTTCTATGGAGACAATGTACTATTCAAATTTTATATTGGATTGAACCAGAGGTTTGCCGAACGAGAAAGTTTTCAGTGTGCTGTTTCTGCATATGGAATCTTGAGAATGATAATTTGAAGGACCTTATTAATCCTAAAGAGGTCCTTTTACAAAGCCCACTTTTTCCTTACAAGGTCATGCTCTTTTTTTCTCTTTTTTTCTTCTGATTTTCATGTTTGGTTCTTTCTTTTCTTTTTCTGTCCCTCTTTTTTCTTAGTTTCATTGGTCTTCTCCTTCTCCATCTGGTTTTGTTGAGTCTTCTCATCACATTGGTTTAACATGTATGACATTAACCTCCAGCCACTGCTGAGAGCTGATGAAGTCAGTGGGAATGTTATGCCACCTAGTTAGTGATGTACATGTTGCTGTTGAAGGTTTCTGAATGTGTATGTGACTGTCACTGGTTCTGAAACAGCTCCTCAGTTTTTTGCAGTTGTTTTCTTTGTCCGTAGGGGTTGGGTAATCCCGTTGGCTGAAACCTCTGTATTTTCATTTTCTGGCCATCTCTCAATTCTATTGAGGTTGCCTTCAATTGTAAGTTTGGAGAAGTTCTAAGTACTTATGAATATTATACTTTCTCTGGGTTGGGGTCCCCAACAGGTTGTGGTTAAACTTTGTATTCTCTTGTGAGCCTCTGAGCATTTTTGGCATGAAAAGGATCTGTTCCATAGGAGTTTCTCTTTCTTGTCTTTGTCCTCATCTTTGAGGGATACAAGACTTGATGAGTTGCTCCTTCCTTTGCATCATTCTAGCTTCATTTCTTTCACACTACAGCTTTTGTGATGGTCCCTTATGTTGGGTTCCACTCTCTAATTATCTATTCCCTACCTGACCAACAAGAACTCTTTTCATTCTTGTAGGGAATATTGCCAGAGATCCTTGAAGAGTTACTGGCAGCTCGCAAGCGAGCCAAAGCTGATTTGAAGGTAGCATTCTTGGCTAACCAGAAGAGCAGCAATTCATGGCTGCTGATTTTCTTTCGATTCAGCTGGCAGTCATTGATGTTCTTCACAAGCAGAAGTCCAATCTGATGTCTGAGGATTCCTTGTAATTTGTTTTTGCCATTGGTGATCATACAGAATTTTATGCATGGGCCTTAGTTGGGCCGTAGTGTTGACCAAAGACAGGCTAGTGATAAAGCCACAAAGTCAGATCAAGAGTCTCTTATCATTGGTGCAAATTTCCTGGATCACAGGAAGCAACAGATCCACTGGAGAAAGCTGTTCTTGATGGTCGGCAACTTGCCCTCAAGGTATGTGTGTATGAGTTTACCCTTCTTGGCTGCTCTTTACTTGGTGACAATGATGTCAAGAAACAGAGTTGAGATGGGAATATTTTTCTTACACATTTTTAGTTTGGTATCTCATCAGTATCCTGACTGTCAAAGTGAAGATTATAAGTAGGGTGGAGATGGCATCATAATAAGCTACTGAAAGCTATGAAACTCATGACTTCTGTAGTAGAAACATGTCCATTCACTTCTTATTGTTTGGTTGAAATTCAGGTTAGTGCAAACTCAGTATATGGATTTACTGGGGCAACAATTGGGCAGCTACCATGTTTGGAAATTTCTTCCAGTGTTACCAGCTTTGGTAAAATTTCTTAATCTTGGCTATAGTATCTCCTCATGCACCAGCTGCTCTATGAGATGTGAGGTTGCTATACAGTGACCAAAAGGTTAGGTTTCACAAAAGTAAGCTGGCATGTTGTACTTCCCAATGGTGAAGCTAGTTGCTTTGTTTGCACCCTGAATTTGTAATGTGGATGGATTCCTTGTTGTGCATTATTCAAGTAGGTAATTTTACATTGACAGGTCGACAGATGATCGAGCATACAAAAAAGCTTGTGCAGGATAATTTCAATGTTAGCAATGGTTACAGTCATGATGCTGAGGTACATCACTGCAAGTTAGGTTAGATGGCTGGCAGTTCCTCTTTATTTGGTGCCTGATCATGCTGAAATCATGCTTTTGATTGGGGTTGGGTCAGAATTTTAACTGTGTGTGAACTTAGGGGAGGGTGCAAGTGTGCATTTGAATGTATTTCCTTGGATATTTTGATAACACTAACTGTGCATAGGACTAGCTTTGGGAATGACCCATGACAAACAAAATCTGTTCATGTGGGTTTCTTTCAAATACAGGTTGTGTACGGAGACACTGATTCTGTAATGGTTCAGTTTGGAGTCCCTTCTGTTGAAGAGGCCATGAAACTGGGAAGAGAAGCAGCTGAACAAATCAGTAACACATTCACCAAGGTATGGTATGAGTCTAGTCTACAGGTTTGGATTTAATCTGACTTTAGGAATGCAAATGCTTGATTTAATTCTGCATACTGCTTGCAGCTATTAGGTCTCTCAAGTGCTAGCCAACATCATGAGTGAGTCTTCCTGTTGCTTCTGGAAACACCAGAAACTCATGATACAGATATGTTTGTATAATTGTTTGTCCAAAAGTTTGGGCAGACTTATCACATACTATTCAGGAGCTGATGAAGTCAATGGGGAGATGGCAGCTAGTCACTGCTATTTATGGTGAATCAATTGTTTGGTCCTTTGTGGGTTGCACTCATAAAGTTATGACAGCACTTGTCATGTTAGTTTGGTTTTGCTGGAACTGGCACTGAAACCTGGAATTGTATACTACTTCTTTGAGTCACTCCACTCACTAATCCCCTCATTAGTTATGTGGTTTTGAAAAAAGGATATTGCACATTCTGTCTTGAGTTCATAGGTTACTCAAACACTGGTGTTTCTGGAAACAGCCGATCAAGTTGGAGTTTGAAAAGGTGTACTGGCCCTACTTGCTCATTAGCAAGAAGAGATATGCTGGACTTTTGTGGACCAAGACTGAGAAAT
>Ga0116231_10004858_pt1 | contig 26950 bp, 22 predicted proteins | sample S1TSphgellanicum_2_FD_89695 | JGI IMG/M metagenome (GOLD analysis project Ga0116231, IMG submission 89695) | Host-associated microbial communities from peat moss isolated from Minnesota, USA - S1T2_Fd - Sphagnum magellanicum MG | ecosystem: Host-associated > Plants > Peat moss > Unclassified... | reverse complement strand
CCAGAGCCTGTTTATTTCTGGTTTTACTTCATCTTCATGAATGGCATCTGGATTGTGGTGCCCCTATGCGTCGGCATACACTCCTGGCTGGCCATTTCCAAAGCATTTGAGAGCAAGAAGAAGAAAAAGTAACGTCTATGGTTTGCTAGGGGGCAGTTATGATTGGCTTGTTCTTGGTCCTGGTCGTACCTACTTGAGGTGGAATCTTCTCTCTCAAGATATTCATTCATGGTGAGGTGGCAGCAGTTGTTTTTGTCCTTGGCTGGGGACTATTCATTATTTTTTGATCTACTGTCTCATAATTTTCCTATGAAGAGTCATTGCAAATGCCATTTGTATTATTTTGAACTCTTTTAAGCAGAATAGAGATTTGAATTCTCAAATTAATTTCCCTACACGAGGTCATCAGCAATTCTGAGTCATAGGTGCAGAATCCAATTCACATTTGCAGACAATTGTCTTTTCTGTGAGTTGTGGATCTGCCAAGTATCTACACACATTTGCTGAGTGAGTTCTTGGAGGAAGAGCCTCAGTGTGTGTTGAAACAAGGTGAGAGTAGACTTATTTTGAAAAAGGTTTTGGCGTCTTTATCAGCTTCCTGTTTCCCATCAGCAGAGGTTAACATCAAAAACCTGTATTCACTCCAGAAGAATCTAGTTGGCAGGTATCTGTCCCATGTTTATCTTGTTGGCAACAAATGTACTCGCACTGTGCTGAACAAGGAAATAACTACATTAGATATTGAGGTTCTGAATTCAGACTGCAGATGGCCCCTGCTCATCATCCATTGTATGTAGTGACCAACTATGGAAGAAACCATTGTCCCTGCAGGTATGGGAGTCAAATTAAAGGGTTCCCACATATCTGAATTTCATGTACAAAACTCCACTCCTGGCAATAAGCTACAATCCTTAGTGCAATCTTCATGGAAAGACTGGGTGAGAAAAACCAATGGCATGGCTGCAGGAGTTGATCATCCTTATTAAAAGGAGTACTGAAATAGTTCAATACAACAGGACACCTGCAGCAATTTCAGTTCTTGTCACATTTTACTCAAGCTCTGGCTACCATTCACCCAAGCCTAGGGATTCAAAGAATCTGTAAGTCTTCAGCACTGCATTATGTACATACCAGTCTCACTGAAGCAACTGCTAGGAGAAAAAACCTTGAATGATAAGAACAGGGGCCAGAGCAATGGTCGAAGTCCCAAAATCTGCACCATTGGACTCACTCAGGAATTGTCCATAGCTGCACTCAACTCCAATCACTAACTCTATACTAAAGCAGCTTCTATAATCACATGTGCAGCAGCAGTGTCATCCATTGCATTTGGTATTCCATTCCATTCCCAGAACCAAAAAAAGATCCTGGAGCTTTGTGAAAGATTACTGAATCTGCAGAAGATTCACAGGTACTCTACGCATTCTGTAAAAGGCTACATAGTCTCCACAAGATTCACAGCTGCACTATGCAATATGTTAAAGGCTCACCTAGTTGGCACAAGATTTACAGGTGCTCCGTACAATCTGTGAAAGCTTACATAGTCTGCACAAGATTCAAAGGTGCTATTTGCAATCTGTGAAAGGTGACCTAATCTGCACAAGGTTCACAGGTGCTGTATGCAGTCTGTAAAGTGATGAAGTCTGCACAAGATCAACAGGTGCACTAGATGAGATCTGTGAAAGGCCACCTGGTTCGCACAATATTGACAGGTGCTCAATGCAATTTTAGAGAAAAGAAACATGTAGAAACGGTGAGTGAAAGGAGGGAGCAGTAACTTTTCCAACAAACATTGAAGGAGGGAGGGGAGGCAGGGTATAGGGATGATTCTTTTCTTTTATTCACAGCTCAACTATGAGTCATGTCTTTGATTTCAAAGAGACCTGAGCTTTGCAGAATGTTTCCTATGTGATTTCATTGAATATAATTAACACCCTTTTTACTGCCCAGTCTAAGCCCCCTCCCCTCAATCCCTTGAAACTTTTGCTTTCTCTCACTTGCAAAAACTCAACAATTCTCCAATTTGCAAAACTCAACAATTGCAGAGAGCGAGAGAGAAGAGTATTGTAAGAAAGAGAGGGATTGATCCTCTTCATCGATCCATTCAGTTTGCTATTTGTCCAAACTACCAGCCACCATCCTTACCTCCCTGCAATATTCGGTGCAGACTGAACACTTCTCCTTGCCCTCCATTCAATAAGCGCTTCTCGACATGGCAGGCTGTGAGCTGTCTTAGTAGCTTCTCCAGCCCGGATTGGGGAGATTTTCCAGATGCGGGGAGAGAGGGATTGGTGGCCAGAACAAAAGCATTAACAGCATCTGCTACCACCTCGCGCTGGCCAAAGTGGAGAAGATAGGCCATAGGTGATTCTTGTGGCCACTCATAAGCAAGCAAGGCTAAGCAATCCTGTAAATGCAAATCCTGATCTAGAGAAGCTCCGAAAAAGTGTGCAAGCTCTGTTCTTGCATATGTCACTGCTCCCTCCAGCATACCTGACTTGACCAATTCTATGAACTTTTGGCAGTGAAGAAGGAAGATGATGTTGGAATCATGCTCCTGCTGTAGTTGTTGAGGATACCATTCCCGCAATTTTGCAAACACACTATCAACGTCCCCATCCCTGGCCAGCCGTCGCAATACCTTGCGTTGATCCAGTGCAAAAGTATCGTCATCAAGAGTGCCATTATTTCCATCTTCGTGTGGCGTGAAAACCACGGGAGGGAAGGAGCCGCCACTTGCGGCATCAAAGGCCGCAAGCGTGTCGTGGTAGCCGTAATGCAACAAGTAGGCACGCACAATACTGTGGCTTGCACTGGGAGGCAGGTGCACATTCTCCACTGCCCTGTGCCTGCGCTCTCGCTCTTCTTGCACCAGCGCCTCCACATCATACACAAACTGCCGCTGCCCGAAATTCACTTCCACTTTCTCGTTAGGGCTGTGAAGCCCGATGGTGGGATACAAGGCGGTTTTCACATCTTTGGGGGTCGCACCCACCTTCTTCCCGTTCTTGGTGAAGAAAATCTCTTGGGAAGCATAATTGATACCCGCGCCAACAGTATCCCCAGTGGTGAAGGTCGGCCCTAAGACATCTACCTTCCCTTGGCCATGGTAGAGCTTACCGTCATCGCCGTGGTAGCCATAGCTATTGGGCTCCCAGCCGGGCTGCCGGCTGTTCCTGAAATGCTCGTCCGTGAAGCCGATGCCGATGTAACCCTTTTGCCCGCGATCCTTCACGGTGATCTCGAAATAGTACAGCAACCGATGGCACGGCGCTGCCTGATTCCCTTGGATGGCACCCACATCGTTGCCGTGAAGCCCTTCTCCCGTATACTTGGCACAAAGCTTGTCCGTGGTGATCACTAAAAAATGACCGCAGGTGCTGGTGTTCAGATGCGTGGGTGCCTCCTCTTCCTCCTCCATCTCATCGTCCCCGTCCCCTCGTCCTCCTCGCTGCATAAACGACGATATCAGTCCCTTCCTCTGTACCCCTCCTCTCCACCTCCCACCAGCACCACCCAAAATCCTTCCTCCACCCCCACCCCCTCTCCCTCCTACTCCGCTTTCTATTTTCAAAGACGCCAGTTTTACTAACTTTGTCTTGTCCCCTCTGCTTCCCACTCCACTCCACTCTCCACTCTCCCTCTCTCTGTCTCTCTCACACCATCTGCACACCGCAAGCACAGCCACAAATCATCACTCCGCGCTGTAATTGCACCCACTCTCCTCACAAATGAGGCCAGAAGATTGGTTTCAAAGTTTGAAATTTTTGGAGAACTTTCACGTCACAGCCTCATGGGTGATTAAAATACCATAAGATGCATTTGCAGATCAGAAGCCATCAGAAAATAAAAGAAGAAGCAGAAGCACCCCGCGCGCGCGCAGAAACACGCACACACAAAAACGGAGCGCGCGCGTGAAAGTGCGGCCGCATCCTACACGGGATCGCTCTGCAACATTCAGGCCTTGGAGAGGAGCCGGCGGCGTCTCTTGTGTGGGAGGTGGAGCGGAGGTGTTCGATTATGTGAACTAGGCTACCACTTCGTGGATGTCATTCATCCTCCAGGTTCTATTGAAATTTTCCTACTGCGTACGTATTACACTACCCTAGAGCGGTGTACAGCGTACGTACCCCGATCTCTACGCTGCCTAATTTTTATAGTCCATGACTGGGGAAATAACATGGTGACCTAATTAGTCTACTCTTTTAGGGCATTCAGTTGCTTGGTTAGCTAATTTAATTAGTGATCTACTCCTTAGGAAATTAAGATACTTGGTTCTCTAATTTTAATTAATCTAGGGTAGAACAGCCCATAAGTGAACACTTAAGGGTTTAGAGAGTTTAGGCGCTTAGGGAGTAGCTCTATTGACCATGGAGTCCAAAGATGAATTGTAAAGCACCTTTTGGCGCTCCCCACACTGTTTACTGCTTGTCATTTCAGTGAAAAATGAACAAGATGTCATGTCCCAAAATCAAACACCTTTAGCTTTTTGAGTGAAAAATGAACAAGATATCACATCCCAAAATCAAACACCCTTAACTGCTGGAAAAAGTAGCTAACAAACAGAGGACTCCCTATGACTAAACACCTTTGATCCTATTTTCATAATCAAGGTTGATGAAAAGTAAACATCACGTATTTTAGAATCAAAATGGGATGAAGAGAAAAATAGACAAAATTTTATGTAAAATTGTACATCAACCATCAATGGTTGGGATCAAAATTTTCAAAGAGGGTTTCACATCCACAGTGATGGGTGTTCCTTTGTTCTCTAAACCCTAATTCCCACAATGCTAACCCTAATTCCTTCAATGCTTGGAGGCATTGTTGGGCTTCCCATTACGATCTCTCTTTCATTTCCTTTGGTCATCTCCTTTGGTCCGGTCTCAATGTTCAACAACTTTGCAATGGCAGTGTTTACATTTCAAGCTCAAGAAGTGCAACTAGAGTTGAACTTTTTGAGCTCATTCATGTGGTTGCTTCTCTTTGCAGGGTTCGTCCATGTTTGATTTGTTTTTGCTTTGGATTTGCTTCATTGTCTATGCTCACGCCTACCTTGTGTGTGATGAAGGTATGGAGCACAACACTTGAACATTACATAAAGAGAATGAAGGTTGTTGTGTTGTAGGTTTGGTCTTTCTCTCTTTTTCTTCAAGTAAGAGTTTGAGCTCTTCCTACTATTTGCCTTGGTCTTTTTTCTCTTCGAGCTCTTCTTGTTGTTTGCGATGGTCCTTTTCTCTCTCTCTTTAAACTTCTTTTGTTACTTGTGTCGGTTCTTTTTTCTTTCTCCTCGAGCTCATGTTTGAATTCATATTTTCCCTAGTCCTTTTCTTTTTGTCTTCAAGCTTGAGCTCGAACTCAAATTGTTGCTTGCCCTAGTCTTTTTTTCTTTCTCCTCAAGGTTGAGTTCAAGTTCGAGTTGCTACTTGCCCTAGTCCTTTTCTCTCTCTTTTCAAGCTCGAGCTTGAGTTCCACCCATTGTTTATTTTAGTCCTTTTCTCTCTCTTCAAGTTCCTCCTACTTTAATCCTTCTCTTTCTCCTTGAGCTCCTTTTACAATCTGCTCTAATCCTTTTCTATCTCCTCAAATTCCTCTTGCTCTGATCTTTCTCCCCCCATAACCCCCCCTTCTTAATTTTCTTAGGTATTATTCAGGTATGCAATGTTATAAACTTGCTGCAACATGCCCTTAGTTTTATATGCATCCTACATTTTGTCCTCACCTTAACCTCTCTTTAGGCTTCTGTAAAAATGTTATAATTGCCATTTGTATTTCCAACTATATTAATTTTACAACTAGCGTGAATGTTGTAATGAAACCTTTTTCCTACTACCTTGACCTATGTTTTAGTCCAAGCTTTATTAAAGGATTATCTTGCATCCATAGCCCTAAGATTTAATGGCCAAACCCTTATTGCCCTAAACCCATTCAACATGTTTTGTTTGGACAAGGATTGGTCAAGTGCTTTGTCAATCTAGCCAGTTAGTGTTACCTTGTTTGGTTTTAAATGATTGCTTCTAACCATGTTATTATTTCTTTCTTTCTTGAAGGCAAACATGAATGGCTTGAAATAACTCATGTTTAAAAGTTGTAATGCATGAAGTGTGGGCAAGCAAAATGACCATGTCCAAACCAAACTGTGATGCATGTTCTATAGCTTTTATAATGACATGTGAGCCATGCATGTTTAGGATAAGTAAATGGTAATTAGATTAAAATATGTCATCATGGATCGACTTGATCAAAAATGGAAAAAAAACTTTTTGAACAAAAAACAAATCATCCATGCATTTTTTTGCACATGTAATTGTCTCTAATTCTTTTGCCTCTAAAAATGTAAAATCCTGGTAAACAATCTCTATTACAAGAAAACACAGCTTTTCAAAATGCAAACTTGACCAAAGTGTCCACATTGACCAAATGGTATGTCCATTTTGACTAAAGGTTTGGGGCATGAAAAACACATGTTACATTTGACCAATACATTTCACTAAAATGGCTTTTGTGACCAATTATCAAGTCAAAGATATGGTCAAAATGGACAAATGTCCATCAAAATGGCCATGGCTTAGTCAAATTGGCCATATTGAATGGATAGGGTTTACTCAAATTGACCATCCTGATTTGAGCCTTAATCAAATTGACCATTATGATTTGACACTTAGTCAAATGAACCATATTCATTTAATGAATTAGTTTACTTGTTAAGCCTATGCTACCTACCTAATTTAACATAATTAATAGGTTAAACTAGGCCTAGACTACCTATCTAACTTAACATAATTAATAAGCTAGTAATTTATTTATTTATAAATAATAACCTAATTAGTAGCCTAGCCTAAACCTATATAATAGGTTACTTAGGACATAGCCTAGGATTATTAAGTAGCCTATAACTAGGTGATGTAAATTTTATAAATAGGTATCCTAGGTGACCTAGGCTTATTAAGTAGACTTATTAGTCATGTAGATAGCCTACTAACCTAGGCCTACTTTAGGTATGTAACCTAGGCCTATTAAGTAAATAACATAAGCCACCTAGGCCTAATAGGTAGGTAGCCTATCCTACTAACTAAGTAAATAATTTAGGCCACCTAGGCCTATTAGATATAAAATACCTCAACTTAGGTTATGGAAGCTTACTTGGTAATTATGTACATAATGTAAACCACTTAAGCCTATTAAGTACATATGTAACCTAGCTTAAGCCACCTAGGCGTACAAGGTAGGTAGCTTAACCTAGGCTTACTAAGTAGGTACATAGCTTAACCTAGGCTACGTAGGTAGGTACATAGCTTAACCTAGGCTACGTAGGTAGGTACATAATTTAATTTAAGCTACGTAGGCCTATTAGGTAAGTACATAACCTAACCTAGGTGACCTAAGTAGGTACATAGCTTAAATAGCCTAAGTTAGCTTAAGTTATGCCTATTAGGTAGGTACGTAGCCTAACCTAGGCTTACTAGATAGGTACGTAGCCTAACTTAAGCTACCTAGGCCATTTAGGCCTACTAGGTAAGTATGTACCTAACTTAGGCTAAGCCATTTAGGTTACCAAGTGGGTAACTTAGCTTAATATTAGGTAGGTAGCTTAACCTTAAATTTACTTAATAGGCTAGACTACTTACCTAGTATGCCTAGGCTAAATTTATTAACAATAGGTTAATATATAAATACCTACATAACCTACTAAATAACATAGGCATAGGTAGGTATAAACATAGACCTAATAGGTACCTATAAGGTTTAATATACTATAACCTATATGTTACCTAAATACATGCATTTATTAATAGGTACCTCCTACCTACCTAGGTTAACCTAGCTACCTATAACCAACCTATTTATGTAAGTAGTGTAAAAAAATTCAAGTTCATTTAGTGCCATATGTTGAAAAAAATGAACATGGAAATTAATTATAATATTTGAGTCCAAAATCATGTTTATTACAATATGTTGTCCACAAAAAAAATCACCTTATGGGGTGGTGGTGCAATGGTTAAGGACTTGATTCCTCAATGTGGAGGTGAGGAGTTCAAGTCCCCACACTTGTAACCTAGGTTACCTTGGCTACTTAAGTGATTTAATTAGGTAGCCTAGGTTGCAAAACCTACTAAACCACCTAGCCTAAGGGATTTGGTTTAACCTAAGTGGCTAAATTAGGTGGCTTAGCCTAAGCCTAGGACATAGGGTTGGTATGTAAATAAATAAATTATTTTTGGCATTAATTATTAGGTTTATTAATTGGGTAGGTAAGTAGGTTAAGGTAGAGCAGGGTATTAATTAGTTAATTAATATTTCATATTAATATTAAATAAAATAATTTAAATAATAAATATATTTGGTTGCTACCCAAATTATATTATGTCATGGTGGTTCAATAAAAAAAATCTAGTCAAAAAACCCAGTCAAAAAAACCCAGTCAAAATGGTCAGGTCCAAATCAAGTTGTCCAAAATGGCACTTTGGTCAAATTGGACATGGGGGCAAAAAGACCATATGGGGTTTTTTTTTAACCAAAATTTCTTGTCAAAAAAGTCAAGATTTCTTATAGTGCTCTTGTAACATTGACAACAACATTTATAGTTAACCATTCTCGTGATTTAGGAATAGTGTTATATACCTATTGTGAACTTCTAAATATGTGTCAAAAACATGTTTTTTTGTCTTCCAAATTTTAAATAATACATTAAAAAATCAAAGAAATTTGCTTAAAGTAAATTCTCATTTGTTGTTATTGTGTAGGTTGTTGGTGTGAATGTAAAACCACAATTCAAGTGAACTTGCGAAAACCTATGAGATTCTAGTCTTCTACTAATTTTTGGTTGTTTTATTATGTTTGTAACCAACCAATGGTAACATAAAAACTTTTTGTACCTTTCATTATAAAGCTTGTTTATAATAACAATATTGCACTCATCATTTGTCTCTTCTACCTTAACTTATATGTTGGTGTCCTCTTTTGCTCTTTTCACCATTGTATCTGGCTGATCTCTAGACTTGTCATCACTCTTTTTATTTGTGCACTTTGGACTAATTGATTTTGACAATTTTACAATGGGATTAAATTGACACCTTGTTTTCAGAATTGTGTTATAATTCATTTAAAACCTTAACATTAATGCACTGGGACATAAAAGTTTTAAGAAATTATGAATAGCCTCTTTAACATAATCAACATACTTGGACATGTTATCTTTCAGAAAATAATACCAAATGTTTTATTGTACATGAATTTAGATTCCACTTGAAAGCTTAAAATTGTCCATGTTCAAGTTTTGGGGGGAAAAGTTTGAAAAGCAAAATTGTTAGATAACATAATAACCCAATATTTATCCTTGGATTTTTTACCTTGTTTATCACCCCATTAGTAAATAACAAACATGTCATTATGGGTTCTATCAAATTTCAAGGATTTATCCAATATTTATAACCAAACATTAAAAGGCTGGTTTTCTCACATTTAAAAAAAAATCCCAAATAGTTTTTTGAAACAATGGATCAAGCCCAACCCCATTTCCAAATAGTTTTGTGCATAATGTCGATGGGGCCCCCTTTTAAAATAATACTTTTAAAAAAAAATTTAAAGGTTATACACACCCAATGTTGAACATATTTTATCCAATTGTGGTGGACGAATTTCTTTTAATAATGATCCCCTCTCTTAGCTAACCTCCTAAACCCAAAAGAAATCTCTTTTTGCAAATGGGGTCCATACTTTATAAATGTACATTTATTTTTTCAATATGGACATGGTTGCCCTTGAAACCATGCACAACTAATCTTCTACTATGTAGGTAGCACTTAATAAAGGTACACAATTATTGTAACGTTAGTTGGTCTTTTTCATTAAAAATTACACATTTTTTGCACATGGGTATGCCCCAAACCCATGACCAAATTTTTTAATTTATTGGGGGTTTAAATTATTGGAAAACTCCACAAAAATTTGTCTTTAACCAAATGTTTGGTGATAAGTTTCCTTTTGAATGCAAATGGGTGGTGGAATATGTTGGTCATAGGTCTTTTTTGGTTTTTAAGGGATGTTTGGTTATAAACAAACATTTGGTTATGGGTTGTTCTACCCTACTCTTTTAGAACATTAAGATAAATGGTTATATGAATTAATTAGTCTTCTCTTTTAGGATACCAAGATAGGATTGAAAACTTTTTTTTAAAAAGCAAGTTATTTTATTTAATTAGTCTACTCCTTTAAGATGTATGAGATATGTTCGATTGTATCATTTTTCAATTAGTAAATAAATATACATGTTCAAACTTGCACAAATATTTTGATAAATACTTGACCTAGTAGCATTATCACCTACTTTAATTTCTATTTAGGTAAACTTGGTGTTATGGAAATGGTAGCATACCCAAAATGTTTGTAAAATGATGATTTTGGTGTTTAACACCATTGATAAAGTTTCATTTTCAAATCCAAACTAATAGCTAAACGACAATATCGATTTTCGCCATTGCCTTGTGTTTTGTTATTGTTTCCTTTTGTTCTACCATCACCTTGATTCATGGTGTGCCAAGATAGATTATATTGATAAAAAAATGATTGTGCCTTTCAACACTTCAAAACACTAAATTTTTATTTTCAATTGGTTAGAAATCTTTTATTAATTTTCTTGTTTTCTCAATCTCCTATTCATAATAGATGTTTAATAAAAGCTCTTGCACTTGTAAGACAACATGAAAGAATTGAATCAAAACTATTACCGAAAAAAAATGCAATAATAATTTCATATAAAATATAAGATAATGATGCCAATTGTAGGTCAGTAGAAGGCACAAATTGTGAAAATGAAGATGCAAAGTGCCAATGTGAATTGAAACTAATGAAAATTAATGTTCAATTAATTGATAGTGCCAACTAAAAGCATCAAGAGCAAAAACACAAATTAAAAAGCAATGAATCAATGACTAAAAACATCAAGTGCACATGAACAAATGTAGATCATCAATAAGAGCATTAAAAGCACAAATTGAGAATCCAAATGGCAACACTAACTAAAAAAATTAAATGAAAAACTTGATAAATATCACTTATTAGTTATTTCTTTTCTATTTTAAATATTGAAGTACATTTGTAGTTGGTAATATTTTTGGTGCAACGATACAATTGTAAAAAAAGATTATAAAATATTTATTTTAATGAAATTTTTTTCATGAAAAAATTCACATAAAAAAAACCACAAGGAACAATATTTTTCATGAAAGTTTTTTTTTTTTTTCAATTTATGGAGTTCAAATTTAAAAATATTTAAATATATTCAATAATATATTATGTTATGATCATATTTCAATTTATTCATAATTGTGCCTTTTGTGTAAATGCACATCAATAATCTTATGAAAAAAAAATTTAATCTTTATTTCACAAAAAAAAATTCATTTTTAATAATTGTAAAACTTTATTTTTGTGGAATTAAAAAAAATTAGGCGAAATACATATCTAAAAAAAGAATGTTTTACAACCTAAAAAATATCATCAACATTTTTTTTATATAATCATGATTTTTAAATGAAAAAATCAAATAACTCATTAAAAAAATTTGGTTTATTTTGATTCATAAAGGTTTTTGAAGTAACTAGAATGAATGGTTCTTTGATTTCAGAATATTTAAGGAACCAAAACTAACAATCCTTTTCAAAGTTCAAAGAATTGCACAAGAATGGTATGAATAAGTGCCTTCATGGAGAGGCACATTCATGATGTACATGTTTACATAATGAACATGGTAAATTTCAATTAACTTTTATGATTTGTGTGATTTTGTAACTTCATCTTTGGGTAAGGTGTCGTGACGTACAATGTCATAAGGGTGTAAATTCGTAGTAAACTCTATTAAACAAAAAGACTAAAGACAGTCAAAGGTATAAACTAATCAACCAAAAAGATATGCACGCACATATATATATATATACAATGCACAAGAAGAGGCTGAGATGAAATTTTCATGTATATTGAATGAAAGAAAAAATTGAATTGCAAAGAAAGAAGAATATGTAATGTATGTAGACAGTGGCCGTGCAATAGCTGTTGTGAGCATTTAGAAATCCTATTTGATTATGGAGAAAACTCTCCTAACAAAGGAATTATAAAAAAATTAAAAAGAGAAAGGAAGGACTTGGCCTTTTATACAACCGCCAACAAACTGAAACTCTAAGTACCTAATAATGTACAATCACCTAAAACCGAATATTAACCCTGAAAGTGCACATGGGCATGCCCGTAAGTGGCCATAATGTATGAGGCCATGTATGGGCATGACAAAGGTAGATTCACCAAATGCACAAAGAAGGAAAAGAATAAAAGAGAATAAGGTGAGATAAATTATAAAACAAGGAAAAGTATATATATATATATATATATGAATTTAGTGACACAAATTTCATAAACAATTCATAATTTTGTAGTAACAACATCCACCACAAGGCCTACAAGTCTCCTTTCCAAGGTTGCTAGGAACCCTATTTTACACTTGGTCTCATGTTGGGGTCAAAAATGACAAATGACATATTTGGATTGAACTTTTAATGGAAATGACTTTGATTGATATTCACTAGTTTAACCAATAAGATTACCTAATTATGGCTTAGTTTACCCTTGAATACTAGGGTAAAATGGGTCTTAATCTATGTCTAAAGGATTATTTGACTAGATGTCTAATTGAATTAGTATTGTCCTAAAGGAAATTATATAGTGGTATAGTTTTATTACTTTATGTGTTAAGGTTTAAACTCCATTGTTGTATCCTATAAATTGTGTGATATTTTCACCCAAATTTTTAATGATTAATGTTCATTTAAAAATCTATTTAGAACATGATTTGTAGGAAGCAACAAGATTTTGGAATTTGATATGTAAAATAACATTTTTCTTGAAACATGAGAATGTTGATTTGTAGGAATCATGAAGGATACAAGTTTTGAACATGTGAATATAAACAATGTGTGGATTATGAACCAAATTGAAATGAAAAATAATCAAAACAATTCCTATTGTGGTTATTTTTGAGATTTTTCTTCACCATGAGAAGGCTTTTAGTTGTTAGGGGAAGAATCTTGGTATTCTATTTTTCCTTTATATTTAATGTTGTAGATATAATAGAGTTATCCTAAAAATCACCTTATGTTTCACACCCTATCTCCTTTACTTTCGCCCCTTATCTTCTCTTTCAATGGTATCTGCAAAGTAAGGAAATTTTATTAAATTTGGGTATGAAATGCATTAATGCACAAGGTTCAAAAGTAATTATACCTTACCCTAAGGTTAGTTTCATCATTAAATAATCTTCAAAATAATGAAATGAAATTTTGTATATGAAGTTGACATGTTGAAAATCATCATAATTATCATAGGTTACATTTTGAATAATTTCATTACTCATATATCAATATTATAGTAGATGATAGAAAATAGTATAATTTTAAATTTAAGAAACAAATTCATTTTTTGAAAAAATAAGTATTTTTTTTTTCAACGTAGAAATAAAGGCAAGGTGTCAAGGCAAGGTCAAACACATTGGGAGTGCTAGGCAATGTTGAGGCTATGCCTTTGCATGTAGGAAATCACATAAACTAGAACAAGCCCACTAGTTGTGCCATGAGTTTTTCTAAATCTTGAAATATTGGTTCTCATTCATTCAAATTTTATTTCATGAATGTGCTACATATTATACATACATTCTATTTCCCAAATTTTGGATTTAATTAATGTTAGAATTGATGGTCAAAATGAAGTGCTATTTGGGATGGGTTTTAACTTTTCTCCCATAGTCATATATGTTTCCAATCTATACATTGCAAACAAAAAAACTTCATAATTATATTTTTTCATACCAAATTAAAATAAACCTAAATTTTAGTGTGCCCAACAAAAGTGATTGAACATTTTCCCCTTCCAAGGCACTCCATAAGCCTAGGCCATCCTTTATGGAATAATTTGCCCGCCATAATAAAGGTATTGTGATTGTCCAATTTCCCCATTTGACCCCCAGGTACCCCCATATAGTTAATACTTGGATACATGAATTTGACCCGTTGGTATTTATATGGTTTAATTTGTTGACCTATAGTATTGTTGGGTGCCCCTAACATTACATATGCCCATAGTTGTTAATGAAGTTAGTACAAAAGTACTTCCACAATTTTTTCCCTTCATCTACCCTTTGCCCTACTTTTTTCACCATGTCATGTTTTGCGCCCATGACATCCCATGTTTGAAGTACTAAGGCGCATGTAACATGCCAACTAGCATGTGCCAAGGGTCTTATAACATGTTACATATCCCCTAACACATGTAACATCCCCAAAACATGTATGATATGGACCCAAAACATGTTTATAAATCCCAAGGTGAAAAAAATTAAATCCTAAGGCAAATTAGGGGAAAAATAATTATAGCAATACTCTTGTACTCACTACATTAACAAGTATGGGGGCATTGTAACAATTTAACATGGCCAATCAATGATTTGGAGTTATAACCACTTGGAAGATGGATCTGTTTTCCAACGACTTGAGTTTTAGTGAATTTGTGTATCACATTGATTCATCACATGGATATTACAAATTAATTTAAGTTAGTAGTATGAAAAAAACCCTCCAATTTATGCATGACATTTAAATTGGTGGGTATCATGAATTTAGTACCTAATAGTCAAATACACATATTTTTGTTATCAAGGAATTTTTTTTACATTAACTAGAGAATGCATGTTCTTGAACTTTCCTGAGAAAAACAAGAAGATTTTCCTTAACATAAATGGGTGAACTACATCATATTCTTCATAGATAGATATTCAAAACCATAACATCCTTCCAAAACCACAAAGTCTCCTTGGCCACCTCCCCAAATCCATAAAAATAATAATTGAGTCTTTAAGCACCTTTTATAAAACATGTCCATAATACCCTTTATGTCTGTGAGAGAGAGAAAGAAAGAGAAAGAAAGAAAGAAAGAAAGAAAGAAAGAAAGAGATTGGTAGGTGTGTAATCATACCAAAACAAAAATCATTTTTTGTTATATAAACTATATAATTTTATTATAACTCCAAATGGTGTTACCATTTACTCCAATTGGTTGTTACAAGCCAAGTTCACATGTGCATAATTTGGTCATTCACAATTTGATGACTATCTTATCTTATCTACACCTATGGTTGGGAGCTAATGAAGTCAGTGTGATGCACTCCCAAGCTCCTTGATAGACTCAAATGTAAGTCTAAGGTGAAAACAATGGAAAAAGTAAGGAGTCAAGGCATGTTCTTTGGCTCACAACACTTTGGGGCTAGAGGGGTGTGCTGGAGCTCTAGGATGGGGACTAGGAAGATTGACAAGAAACTCAATTACTCACACGAACCTGTACAAACCAAACAACAAGTTGGTTAGTGCATAGCTAAAGCACTTTTGGTGCACGAACGAACCACGAACAAACACAGACTCACAAGACTCAACACAACCCAAACTTGGGGGAAGCCACCACCTTTCCCCTTATAGTATACTCTGTGCTTGGCCATAGGGCCAACACCTAAATGGCATTTTGTCCCAGGACTTCCAAGTGGGAGTCCCGAAATTCCTGAAATTGAGATTCTTGCAATTTTGGGGACCATAACTTTGTGTGCAAACGTTCGATTAAGATGAGGTCTAAAGAAAAGTTATAGTCCTCATTAAGAGCTTTTCAACAATATGTGGCATGCCACCTGCACATAAGGAAATCGAGGCAATTCCTGACTTTTAATGGTCGGGAGTCAAATTGACAATTTGACTCCCGACCCTTCTTTTGGCCATAACTTATGTTTTAAGTATCCAAATGGGTGATGTGAACCCATTTAGACATTAGGTTCCAAGAGCTTTTTAATGATATAAAGAACCTCTTAATCCAATGAGTTTTGACCCTTGTAATCGCCTTTTGAAGATTCGAAAGTCCATTGAGACTCCAATTCCTAAAATGGGAGTTCATTTGGGAGTGTGGGGGTTCATTCCTTCGCATTCTCTTGCACTTTTGGGAACATGAAATGTGACTTTCGGGCTCATTTTTGGCCCACACCTTCGCAAGCCCTTGCCTTGGTTGCGAGCCCAAGGCTAGGGTTGCGACATAATGCATAGTTATTCCTAATTTAACACTTGATCAACCAAGCTTTGAATTTGCAACCTTTCAACTTTGCCTCATTATTGGACCTCACTTTTCCCTCCAGTAAGTGGGATGTTAATTTCATATTGTAAATAATTTCATTTAATGCCTAGAGTAATTGGGTCTATAGTATTTGTCAAGTTTGCATAATTAAGGTTTAGTTTCATTGATTCAATGTGGTTGTAAGCTAGATAAGCTTGTTAGAAGGAGGGCATATCAAAACACATCCATGGAGTCACAAGCCAATGAAAATGTTGCAAAAATATTCAAGGACTATGGTATTACACTAAGGTAAAAGCTAGTTTCGAAAGAGAAAATCCATCAATTGTTGATGGAGTAACATCTTCATTCAACACCTTGGCAGCTACATAGATGTAGAGATTTCACAATAATAGAGACAGTATGGTCATTTCTTTTTGGTAATAAATAAAATGTGTCTCTAATGTTATTGAACGATGATTTCTATGGAGAATAAGCCATAATTCAACCATTTTGTTAACTATAACATGGGAAAAAAATGTTGTCATTTCTATGATTAGTCAGTCTTTTTCTTAGTAAGGGTTTTTCAAATACTTATTGTCATAGACCTTTATTAGTTACACTAATTTAAATTAATTACACAAGCTTGAAATTGTGATTACTTTTCGCTATTCCTTCCTATAAATAGGTTTGCCCATTGCCAACTTTCCTTATCTTTATGTAAATAATCGTTACAACTTATATCCATAACATGGCATCAAAACAAGTTTGCTAAGAGTGAAGGCATGTAGACATTCAAGCAAAAACATGTAGTCATTTTGCTTAGTCATGACTCATGGAGAAAACATTATTTTAGAAAGTTCAAAATTGAAAGGACAATTTTATTATAACACTTGGAAATTTTGCATAACTAATTTTCTACAAAAAGATGATCTTTTGGATATAGTTGAACCAAATGTTAAAGGAGTTGTTGAACCCAAGCAAGGAGATGTTGAAACTAGGAGTTAAATTGTTGGAAAAACAAGACATTAACAATAATCAAACTAACAAATCTATGCCTAGAGGAAGGAAGTTTGATAGCTGCATTTTTCAAATAGTTGAAAGACCTATTGAATCAATTGGCAAACATTGAGGAAAAAGCTTGCAAAGATGAATTCGTCAAACACATATTGGTTTCATTCCCTAAAAGTTATGAAACATTGGTGAACATTTGGTTTACCAAAGCAAGTTGCCTTATTGAATGATTTGATATGGATTATGTTTCATGATGAAACCAATAAAAAAATGTGTAGGAAAAGTGTTAATCATGAAGTTTTTTTCACTCATTCAAAACTCTACCAAACCAAATGAACAAAGCAAAAAGGCATTGATAGCAAACAAGAAGCAAGCTATAATTTTTGTGGCAACCTTAATCATTAGATGCATAAATTAATGTATTGAATTGTCAAACGACATGAAATGTCATGAAACTAAGCATGATCGTAAATATGTACATTAGAAGGCAACCATTAATCTTTTGGGGAGTGGCAATGATTACAATATTGACAATTTTTAAAATTATGTTGATATAACTCTAAAATTGGTTGCATATTTATTGGAGTTCAATTTCATTGAACATGGTACATTGACTATGGCACAACCAAAGATGTTAAGGGCAATGAGGATGTTGTCATTAAAATTAAAAAAAGGAGATGACACTGTCATAATCAAAATGGTAGGGGGAAAATCTTATGCAATCAAGTAGGTTCATTACTTGACAAAGGAATTCAACTATTGTTCAATGTTCAATGTTTGTTTTGTGAATGAATTTTTCGAAGTCTTGATGAAAAGTGTTTGAAACAAATCAAATGGGTTATATGTTTTGAATGCCTTTTAAGATGCATTTTTAGGGGTTGTCATTAATTAACATTAAAAATTTAACCAACACCTAACATCAAAGGTTTGGACATTTGGATCTTGAAAGTTTACAATTAATGTAGATTGAAAGTTTGGTCCAAAACTTGTTGAAGTTAACACCAACCAATATTATATGGCAAACTTATGTTCATAATAAGTAATCATGTCAAAAAATGGCCAAAATGATTGTCAATTGAACATAATAAGCTTTTAAACTAATCCATACTATGATTGCAAATCTTTATCAAAAGAAAAATATTTGTTCACCTTTGTTGATGATTATAGTTGATTTTGTTGGGTTTAGTTTCTCAAAAGTAAGAATGAAACTTTAGAATATTGTGAATATTTCCATGTGAAGGTTTAAAGACAATTCAACAAAAAAAACCAAAATAGTAAGGTTTAACAAAAGAGCATTGGGAATACATGTTTTTGGTTTGTTTTCAATGTTTTGCAAAGAGTAGGGAATAGAATAATGGTTGACCCAAACTACTATGCCAGACCAAAATAGTGTGGTCGAATGAAAAAACCACATGTTATTAAAAAAGGCCAAGATAATGGCATTCAATGCATTTTTCTTCACAAACTTTGGGTAGAATCCATAAACATAGCCAATTACTTCATTAACATCTTCATAACTAGGGTGAATGATGGAACTACTCCTTATCAAAAGCTCTAGATGGGTAATATTTGACATCAAATACTTCAAAATTATAAGGTGTGAATGTTTTGTGCATATTAATAGTTCTTGATCAAAACAGTCTCCTAAGTCTATTAGTTGTGCACTTTTAGATTCCAACACTACCACTAAAGGTTGTAAATGTTTCCACCCAAAATTAAACAAGGTTTTCATGTGGTTGAAAGATGTATTATTCACAAAAAATTGCATGAGGTTTAACCTTGGTGGCTATCAACCTCGACAAAATAGAGTCATTACATTTGTTTAGCCATCTAAAGTTGGGCAAACACCAACATCATAATTTGTGCAAGGTAATCAAAAACTAAAAGCGGTGATTTTGGATGTTCATGGCAATTTGATCAAATATTACCAAAAAAACTTGTCAATGAATCACACAATATCAAATTTTTCCTTTGTAATATTGAACCAAACAATTGCACCACCAAAAGATTAAGTCATGTAACACAAGTAGGAAGAATGGTAAATATTTTTTAATATTTTAAGGATTTTGTAGTGGTGTGTTTTGAACATCCACAAAACTTGAGACTTTTGTTGAAAGTATGCTAAGCACTAGAACATGTATGTGCTATGGAGGAAGAAATGAAGTCTATTTTTAAAAACTAGATTTAAATTTTAAATATTCATTACTCCAAACATGAAAAGTATCACATTTAAATGAGTTTACAAGCTAAAGAAGAATGTAAACAATTTTATTGCCAAAAGGAAAGCACCTTTTTGAAGGGCAAGATTTTGAAAAGACTTTTACTTCAACCAAATACAATGCATGTTGAATTGTAACAACACTAGTTGGTCCAAATGGATGGCTAATCATTTGGATGTGAAGACATTCTTAAATTGAGATCTCATTAAAATAAAAAAATTGTAGCACCCACAAGGATTTGAATAGCTAAGCAAGGAGGGTAAGGTCTACAAACTAAAGCATTGTACAAGTTGAAATAGGTACCTTGTGCCCACTTCTACATGAAAATTGATGAATACCCAAGAAACTAGGGATTCAAAAAAAAAATTGATGGAAACTTGTATTTATTTCATGAAGGAATATAAATTCTTTTGCTAATGTTTTATGTAAATGACATGTATTTTATAGGAAACCATTTTGAAAAAAAAATGGATTGGAATTGAAATCAAGGGGAAATTTGAAATGATATTTATTTGGGCATGTTGAGTCATTCATCAAGATTTGAATATCTTTTTTGAAATAATGGCATTACAATTACTTAAAAAGGTTGTGCATTCAAAATACTTAAAACTACAACTCAATAAAGGTACTAATGATGCCAAGTTTTAAGCTACTACCTAGCATGGGAACCCTACAGGTCGACATTCAAAAACTCAATTTCCTTGCCCAAATTCAACCAAATATTTCTTTTGCCATAAATCAAGTTAATATATTCTCCAATCAACCCTAGACCCCACACTTGGTGCCATCAAACACTTGTTTAGATACATTAAAGGCACGGTAAAACTAGGAATTTCCTACTAACTAGGGGAGGAAGACGAACTTGTTGGTTTTTCAAATGTTGAATGGGCAAAAATGCACATGAATTGTAAGTAGACAATTGGTTATGTTTGTTTGTTTTGTTGAAGCCCAATTACATAAAGGGAGTAAAAAATACCCATGCATTACATTACTATCCACCAAAGTTGAATGTGTTGTTATGAAAAGTGCCATCAAGGAGTTATATGGTTGAAAAGACTATTAAGAGGTGTGCATACAACAAATATTTTAGAATCCATTCAATTGATGGTAAACAATCAAAATGCCATTATGTTATATAAAAACCTAATCCTTCATGATCATACAAAGCACATAATAATTAAACGTCATTCATCAAGGAGAAAGTTCAAAAAGTTGAAGTGCAAATGTATCAAATTTCCTTTTTAGAATAAATTGCAAACATTATCACTAAGTTGAATCATATTTGAAAAATTGATAAAGAAATCAGGTCTAGTGGTAACCACAATTTTTCCTACATATCATATTCCATAATATTTTGAGTGAGTTTCCAAATCTAAAGGACATTTTTTCATCTACATGTAGCTAGGAAGTTGTCATTATATTGTAGGATGTGGAAGATTAGGAATCTACTCAAGTCCTCACTAAATGGAACTTAAAAACTTGTAACTTCAAAAGTAAAACATGCATGAATTTTTTTAAAAAACAATCAAGTAACTATTTAAAACACTCATAATATTGGAACTATTAATACAAATTGTTTTTAGAATTAACTATCCCAATGATTCATCAACAAATTCACTTTAATTCAAGTTGATATGGTGAAAGTCACATAATTAAGTTGGATACAGAGGTTCAAACAATCAAGACCAAATAAATTCCAACACCGAATGTGTTTTAAAAAGTGGTGGCAACAACATTATTTTGTTTACAACTATTGAAGAAGTTTTTAAAACCTCTAATTTTCCAAAGTAACTTATTTTAGCTCTAGGAAAAATCGTTCCAATTATTTGTACTAACATATCATGACACTCTAGAATAATGGTGGGTTGACTTTGTTGCAAAGTTTGCTAGATTGCCTTTTTTGTCCATAGTTGGACACCCTTAAATATTCTTAGAGTTAAAAAACAAGTTAACCACAAAATTAACAAGAATGCTTGCCATATAACCTTTAACCTCTATTAATTTTGAAATAGGGTTCACCATTTTTTTGTCATTCACTTCCAATTTTGTGAAGGACTACAAGTTCGAAGGGAGGTGTTATTATTCTTATGATAAACTTGTTTCTTTCCTAGTTAAGGTTTTCCAAGTACTCATCGTTACAAACCTTGATTAGTTGCATTACTTTAAATCAATCACGCTAAATTGGTTTTTCAAGTAATTAGGTTCATTGAGGATTTTGATTACCTTATACTATTCCTTGTATTTAAATCTACCCACTATTGATTTTTTTATCTCTTTATAAATAGTTACTACTACTTAAAATGCACAACAAAAAACAAATGACACAATTGGGTCAAAGCACAATTGGGGTACCCCTTTTGAAACATTAAGGACTCATTTATAGGACATTCAAATTTGCCTTTTTTTTCACTTTTCTTTTGATCTATTTTAAATGTCATTTTAAAAAAAATGTCAAATGAAATATTTTTGATCCAAATTTTATATAGGCATCTAAAATATCTATTTTTTTCACTTATGAAAATAAGTAGAATAAAATTTATCTAATGTGAGCCATGTTCTATCAATGGCCCAAAATTTTAAAAAATTTCACTTGTTAAAATGTTTTACATTGCAATGGGGCACTTGGTTTTTGTCACATTCATACATTTTATGTTCATTAGTACCTAATATTTTTGTGGTAAGAATCTTGGGCCATTTTTTTTTTTTAAAAATTCCTTATGAGTCTTTGAACTTTTTTCTCATGAGACAAAGTTGTGGATTTTTTTCCAGGACTTGGTAGGAATCTTGAAACTTGTTCAAATTTAACATGCTATGCATTGAATAATACCTTAATAATGTATCTATCCATAAAGAAAATTAAAATTTTAAAATGAATGTGCCATTAAATTACAACATGTTTTAAGTGAGGAGGTCCATTGGATATAAAAGGAGACAATCCTTTTCGATACCCCAACCATGTTTTGACCCAATTATTGCATGTGGATTGATTTGAGACTTAGTGTTTATGCATCTTGCATTGAGAAGTATCTAATTTTTCCATTCCGACATTTAGAAGACTATCGAGGACCAATTACAAAGGACTTTGAGGGGATTAAAGATTAAAACATCTAATGAAAAGGTTTTTTTTTAAGTAGACAATTTTGCAAAGTGGTGAAGTCCTTGCTCATTTAAAAACCATGAATGGAGACACAAGTTACAATGTTTTGAAAAGAAAACAAAACTTTATAAACAGTTCAATAATTTTGCCTAATGCATGTGCTTCAGTCAACATTTAAATGTGGGGTAGTGCGTCGCAAGTCCTATGTTTAGTATTGGTTTTAATGTTATTTATGTTTTAATTTAAAAAATAATAATCTTGAGAAATTAATGTTTAAAAAAAATGTGGTGGTAGTGTAATTTAAAAGTATTGCAACAATTATAGTTCAATTTGGAGCACATAAGGAAGATAAAATGTCCTTGGTAGCATCTAAATTCCAACTTACAAATGAAAACACATTGAAATAAATATTTCAAACCTAAAATTTGCTAAAGACCAAGTGGTGTCTTTAGCAAATAAGAATTTTAAATACAATTGAAAAATGTTGCTTCAAATGCATTTCAAAACCTTTGTTTAACCCAAAATATGTTAAATTGTTCAATTCATGTTCACTCACCACCTCATATGTGAAATCCATCTGCTTTTATTGGAAAAAACATGTGAATAAAGTAATGGCTTGGAAAATATGTGTGAATTTGGTTTAGTTGAATTGAATTGTTTCATGAGGCATTTCCATTTCCCATTCCACCCCCCAATGCCCCATTCCACCTTCACGCGGTAATTGACATTCATCTTGTTAAATGTTTTGAAGGCATTTTGGTTTGCATTCAAAGCCAACTCCTTCCTACCAACATGTTTCATAATGAACATTTCTTCCCCCATATAGTTGGGGTCTCTAAGCAAGTATTCAAAATAATCATCCATGTTAATAAAATGATTACACCATTAGCGATATAACACAAGTTGACACAAGATTGTCACATCATGAAAGGAGCTAAGGTAACTAGGACCACTGTAAGTGAAAAGGCCTTAATGATCAAGAACAATTGTGGTTCATTGCATTTTTTTTCCACATGTTGAACTAAATTTTGTGTGCCTTGTTGTTCCAAGGCTTCCATATTCAATCAAGGTTCTATAATGAACTTGATACATCTTGGAAAATCCTATAATTCATTAGCTAATGTAACCTTTTACTTGAGCATAAGCCTATGGATATCATGATGCAATGAATAATGCATCATTGCACAAATCGTTTTTTGACCAATTCCACATAACAAATCGTGCATGGATGCATTGGCATGCTTGAAATACAAATGAAATTAAAAAGGCATTGCCTTGGGCTCAACTTGGAAGGTTGCCCAAATAGATTGGAAGACTTAAGCATAGATCTAATGTTGGTTATAATTATAGGCACCATAATGTGCACCCAACTCATCAAATTCATTGAGTGTGACATTGGTCAATGTCTTGAATAGAGTTGGGGTGCCTTACATCATAATGAATACATCACAGACACCAACATTTAAATCCACCAATTGATTAGCATTAGGTTTTGTTTCATTCATGTTGAAGAATTCTTAATGGTGACCACAATTTGCATTGTTTGGTTTAAAAGAATGGCTACAAGTCTTGGGTGAAAACACACTATGGTGACCCCCTTTGGGACACTTTTCCATCTGCTACTAAAGGTATTTTTGTATGAATTCCACAAAATGTAGTCCATTCAATTTTGAGTTTAATTTTTGATGTTTTGGTTTTAAGGTTTTTATTTTCATAAAACTAGTGTTATCTAATATTATTTGAAAATCTAATGATGTAAAACCATGGGTATATTTATATGTACATAATATAACAGAACTCGTTTTGTCATTTCAAATTGTTATGGTATTTAATTTCATTAATAATAGTTAAAATATTTAAAATATAAAAATAGACCCACCTCAAAACACTTGTCACATTCCATTTGCAAGTGATTTTTTTGTGAAAATGTCAATTTACCACATACTTATGACTAGGATTCTTAAAAAACCCATTTATGACATGAAAATTATCAAAATTTTCAAGTGGTTCACAAATTTGGTTTAAGACATGTGAAATAACTATTATAAAATTTATGAAAGTTAAAAGTCATTTCAATCATTTTTGGAATATATTACATTTTTGAGCATGTCGTGACATGTATTTTTTTCATGCAAATATACTCCAAGCCACCATAATATAAAGATAAAATGTTTTTTTTGGGTTATGTTTTACCATAATGTGCAAAATCATTGTGAAAATCTTTTGTAGTTTTGGCATGGTTTAAGTTTTTAAATGACCACCCAAAAAAATAGTATAATGTGACTACACAAAGGGGGTCACACTATTAGGAAATGCAACCTAGTTCATTCTAGGTTTCACTAGATTTTTGAATGAATTTGGACAGTTTTACCTGATGAAATTGTTTAACCCCTTGTGAACAAGGACCAATTGCTATAGACAATGACTTGTTTCACTAGTATCTAGTGAAACAAGGTTATTTTTAAGTGAAATACAAATTTATCAAACCATTCACTTGCTACTTAATTAACTAACCAGTATGGAAATTAATTAAATTTTAATTATTTAATGTAAAATATTATTGATAATTTCATGATTTTTAAAGCCTATTATTTATTGACATGTCACTATTTACGCTAGATTAAAAACCTAACCTAGGTAGGCCACATAATCAACCTAAGCACCTAGCCTAAAAATTCAATAGGAGAATATTCAGTCAACATACCATTGTTGACCACACACAACACCACCCATGAGGTTTGATCCCTTGACCTTTGAAATGGGGGCAAACATCCTTACCATTAAGCCACCCCATTTGTTGTGATAATATGTTACATTACATTCTATTTATCAAATACTTCATTTTAAACATTAAAAAAACATAAAATTTGAAAATTCATATCTTATTGAGATTTTGTTCAAATGAAATGATTCAAGTTTACTTTTTAAGAAAATTCAATAATGTACATAATTATATTTATTTCCTTTTGAAAGTTTAAAATCATTTGAACAAAAAAAAAGTTGAATATCATTATTCAATAACATTTCAATGACCATTCTTTTGAAAAACAAAAGTTTAATAAATGTATTTTTTTGTTAATATAATAATACTACCTATGTTAAGCTACTTTCAATTAATATATGACTATTTTTCATTAATTGAAATTATTTCACCCTACATTATTTATGGTTATTCTCAATTTTTTTGGTTATTAAGTTATTTTTGGTTATTTTAACTTATTTCACCTTAGGTTATTTTCAGCTATTGTAATTTTGGGGGGGTATTTTATGTTATTTTTGGCTATTATAGATTATTTCAATTTAGACTATTTGTAGTTATTATAAATTACTTTTGGATATTTTAACTTATTTCACCTTAGGCTATTTTCAGTTATTGTAAGTTCTTTTGGCTATTTTATGTTATTTTTGGCTAGTGTAGATTATTTCAATTTAGACTACTTGTAGTTATTATAAATTACTTTTGGCTATTTTAACTTATTTCACCTTAGGCTATTTTTAGCTATTGTAAGTTTTTTTTGTCTATTCTATGTTATTTTTGGCTATTGTAAATTATTTCAATTTAGACTACTTGTAGCTATTATAAGTTACTTTTGGCTATTGAAAGTTATTTCACCTTAAGCTTTTTTTTTATTATAAATTGTTTCACCTTAAATTATTTTTGGCAATCCAAAACAATTATAATATATGGCCATTGGTTGTTCTTTTATTAGTGTTATTGGTGGTTATTAATGGTTATTAATACCTATTCTATTTGTGGCTATTAATGTTTTTTAGTGGTTATTTTATTAATAGTTATTAGCAGTTATTCTATTAATGGCCATTAGTAGTTATTCTATTGGTGGTTATTCGTGGTTATTCTATTGGTGGTTATTCATGGTTATTCTATTAATGGCTATTGGTGGCTATTCTATTGATGGCTACTAGTGGCCATTCTATTAATGGCTATTAGTGGCTATTCTATTCATGGCTACTAGTGGTTATTCTATTGATGGTTACTAGTAGCTATTCTATTAATGACCATTGGTGGCTATTCTATTAATGGCTATTGGTGGCTATTCTATTAATGGCTATTAGTGGTTATTCTATTAATGGTTATTGGTGGCTATTCTATTAATGGCTATTAGTGGCTATTCTATTAATGGCTATTAGTGGCTATTCTATTAATGGCTATTAGTGGCTATTCTATTAATGGCTATTGGTGGTTATTCTATTAATGGCTATTGATGGTTATTTTATTAATGGCTATTGGTGGCTATTATATTAATGGCTATTAGTGAGTATTCCATTATAAGCCATTGGTGGTTATTTTATTGGTGGTTATTGATGGTTATTAATGGCTATTTTATTAATGGTTATTAATGGTTATTGTATTATAAGTTATTGTTGGTTATTATATGTTATATTACAACTATTGGTGATTATTGTATTATAAATTATTGTTCGATATTTTATGTTATAATATCATAGGCTATTGGTAGTTATTATATTGTAGGGT
>Ga0116231_10004857_pt1 | contig 26956 bp, 26 predicted proteins | sample S1TSphgellanicum_2_FD_89695 | JGI IMG/M metagenome (GOLD analysis project Ga0116231, IMG submission 89695) | Host-associated microbial communities from peat moss isolated from Minnesota, USA - S1T2_Fd - Sphagnum magellanicum MG | ecosystem: Host-associated > Plants > Peat moss > Unclassified... | reverse complement strand
CGGCGGTACTATTCTCCAGACCACGGATGGGTCCTCATCCGTCCACGTTGGGGGTTTGCCATGGGCCAATCGATTTCCCAAGCCTTATCGCCGAGCCGTACCGGGCTGATCGGTCGCCTGCTCGGGCTTGCCAGCGACGGCGTGCCGTCCGTGCCGCGACCCTCGCTGGCCACGACGGGGCGCATCCTGCTCATCGGTGGCTGTGTGCTGGCCGTCGGCATCGTCGCCGGGGTCGCCGAGCCCAGTGACTACCTGCAGGCCGATCCCGGCCTGGCGCGGCTGCTGCGGGGCATGGCGCTCATCAAGGGCGCGATCGCGATCGGCGCGGTGAGCGCCGTGTTCTGGCGCATGGCATGGCCCATCTCCGGGCCCGTGGCGGCCCTGTATGTGACCGGCTCCTGGGTGCTCGCCGGTTCGACCATGATGATCTGGCAGCTCTCGTCCATCGGATTGGCGGCGCTGCTGTTTCATGTCGCGGCAGTTGCGATGCTGCTGGTGGCTTGGCGGGAAGGGTAGTCGATACCGCTTGCCTCGCCGTACCGCATGCGATGGGAGAGGCAACGGGGACGCCGAAACCCCCTGGCGTCTCCCCTCTCCCCGCGCGGGAGAGCGAGTGCATCACGGCTGGCGCGTAATGCGTGCCGCCGCGACCGGCTCGTATGGTGCCTGCGGCGCCAGGTACTGCGCCAGGTACGCGCCCAGCGCATCGATGTCCTGGGCGCCGCCGATCACATGCGTACCCTGCGCCAGCACGGTGAAGCGGTCCCCGCCGCTTGCCAGGTAGCTGTTGACCGTCACGCGGTAGATCCGGGCCGGGTCCGCTGCGACGCCGTCGGCGACTATCGCGTCGGTGGTGCCGTCGTGGGCGAGTTGCAGCTCAACGACGTGCTGGCAGGGCGGGGCGCTCGCGCGCCAGGTCTCCCGCAGGCCGCGGGACACCTGCAGTATCCGCGTCGTGGTCTGGCCCATGCAGCCGGCAAATTGCTGCTCCAGCAGGTCCTTGATCTGGCGCGCGCTCAGGTCCATCACCACGAGGCTGTTGCCGAACGGCTGCAGCGTGAAGGCCTCGCCGTAGCTGACCGGGTGCGGATACGCGGGGCCGGTGAGGCCGCCGGCGCGTACGCCGCCGGGGTTCATGAAGGCGATGCGCGATCCGCCCCGCTCCGGCGCGGCCGTCGCCTGCAGCTGCGCATCGGCGATCAGGTCGCCGGCGGGCAATTCGCCGGCGGCGCTGGGCGTGTTGGGCACCGCTGCGGCGATGCTGCCGATGACGCGGTCCTGCAGCGGCGCGGCCAGCGCGTCGTAGCGTGCCACCAGTGCCGCGATCCCGGCATCGGGTGTCACGGCCGGGTTGCTGCGGTCGACCACCTCGTTCCTGGCCGAGGCGCTGCGCACGGTACCGGTGGCCGGATCGAGCATGAGGTCGATGGCCGTGATCACCCGGCCGTACGACGCGGCCTGCGTCACCGGCACGAGGTGGCCGGAGCGGTCGGGCAAGCGGCAGTTGTAGGCCGTGTGCGTGTGGCCCGAGACGACGAGATCGACGCCCGGGTCGAAGCGCCCGACGATCGCGCGGATCGGCGAGAGCGTCTCGTCCCGCAGTTCGCCCACGCAGGCGTTGATGTCGATGGCCGAGGTGGCAGGTCCGGCGCCCGCGGCGGCCCCCTGGAATCCGCCCTGGTGGATGAGCACGACGATCGCATGCACGCCCTGGGCGTGCAGCTGCGGGATGAGCGCGTTGACCGTGTCGGCCTCGTCGGCGAAGCGCAGCCCGGCCACGCCGGCCGGCGTGACGATGCTCGGCGTGGCGGCGAGCGTCATGCCGATGAATGCGACCGGGACGCCCTCGAAGCGCCGGATCGCGTAGGCCGGGAACAGCGTCTGGCCGGAAGCCTCGTCGATCACGTTGGCGGCGAGGTATTCAAAGCGCGCGCCCTCGAACGGCACCGGCGTGCCCACGGCCTGCCCCTGGCAGGTGTTCGCATCGGCGCGGCTGCAACCTCCGTGCTGCTTGCGCAGCAGCTCCAGGCGCCCGGCATCGAACTCGTGGTTGCCCACGGAGCTCAGGTCCAGCCCGAGGCGGTTGAGCGCCTCGATGATGGCCTCGTCGTGGAAGAGCGCGGAGTCCAGCGGACTGGCGCCCACGAGATCGCCCGCGGCAACGACCACGGCGTTCGGGCTGTCGGCCCGCAGCTGACGCACGTAGGCGGCCAGCGCGTCGACGCCGCCGGCCGGCACCGGCGAGGACGAGGGCGTCGGCTGGAACTTGCCCGGCGAGCGCAGGTTGCCGTGCAGGTCGTTGAAGGCGATGACCCGCACGCGGATGTCCGCGGGCGTCAGTGCCGGGCTTGCCGGCGCGCCGTCGCCCGGCCCGCGGCTGGGCAGCGCGCATGCCGCCAGCAGCAGGCTCAGGGCCAGGACACACCGGCGCGCGCCGCAGGCGCGCAGTGGCTTGCGCGCTGCCGTGCGCGCTGGGTTGCGCGGCGCGTTGCACAGCGGATCGCGCGGAGGCTTGCGCAATGGATGGAACAAGTAACGCCGCGCGGCCTGAGCCTGGTTCATGACCTTTAATCCCTTAAGGAAACTCTACCTTCAAAGTCACTGAGTCGGGACCGGCGAGCGTCGCATCGCCCCGCCCGCGCCTGCCGTGCGCCGCTGCGCCGCCATCGCGCCGCCACCCGGGCGCGGCGGACCCGTGTCCGGGCGATGGCCGAGGGCAAGCGCGGCGCCGATGATGCGACAATCGGTGCGCGGGGGCAAAGCGAACTTCGACCGGGCTTGCGGGTCCAAGTGGGGCAAGGTCGTCCTGGTGATAGTGAGTTCGTCGCCGCCCTGCCAACGCATCGTCAATGCTCGTTCACACCCGAGGCCCAGCTCCGTGTCCCCCGATCCCTTCCTGCTCGCGCGCGCCCAGTTCGGAATGAACATCGCGTTCCACATCCTCTTTCCCACGATCAGCATCGGCCTCGCGTGGTTCCTGCTGTATCTGCGCGTGCGCGCCGACCGGGGCGCGGACCCCTGGTTCGAGACCGCTTACCGCCTCTGGGTGAAGATCTTCGCCATCTCCTTCGGCCTGGGCGTGGTTTCCGGACTGACGATGAGCTTCCAGTTCGGCACCAACTGGCCCGGCTTCATGGACAAGGCGGGCAACGTGGCCGGCCCGCTGCTGGGCTACGAGGTGCTCACCGCATTCTTCCTCGAGGCGAGCTTCCTCGGCGTCATGCTGTTCGGCCGCGACCGGGTCCCCGTCTGGCTGCACACGCTGGCCGCATCGCTGGTGGCGATCGGCACCACGGTCTCGGCCTTCTGGATCATCGCGCTCAATTCCTGGATGCAGACGCCGCGCGGCTACACGATCGTCGACGGCGAAGTGCATGCGCTCAGCTGGTTGCAGATCATCTTCAACCCGAGCTTTCCGTATCGCCTCGCGCACATGCTGGCCGCCTCGGGCTTGACGGTGGCGTTCGTCGTCGCCGGACTGTCGGCGTTCCAGTTGCTGCGCAACCCGGCGCACCGGCCGGCGCTGGGCTGCCTGAGGATCGGCCTGCTCGCCGCGGCCGTGATCGCGCCGCTGCAGCTCTACCTGGGTGATGCGCACGGCCTGAACACGCTGGAGAACCAGCCGGCCAAGATCGCCGCGATGGAAGGGGTGTGGCACACCGAGCGCGGCGCGCCGCTCACGCTGCTGGCCATCCCCAACGAGAAGGAACAGCGCAACGACTTTGCCATCACGATTCCGCGCGGCGCCAGCGTGATGCTGCGCCACGACCCGGATGCGCAGATCCTCGGCATCGACTCCTTCGGCAGCGACCACCCGCCCGTGCTGCCCGTGTTCTTCGCCTTTCGCGTGATGGTCGGGGTCGGCGTATTGATGCTCGCGGCCGCCTGGTTCGGGGCGTGGCGCCTGCTCCGGCGCACCGCGCTGCCCAATGGGTACCTGCGCGTGCTCGCCGCCATGACGTTCTCGGGCTGGATCGCCGTCGTGTCGGGGTGGATGGTCGCCGAGATCGGCCGCCAGCCCTGGCTGATCCGCGGCGTACTCAAGTCCGCGGACGCCGCCTCGACGGTGCCCGGCGCCGCGATCTCCGTCTCGCTCGCCACCTATGCGCTCGTCTACCTGGGCCTGTTGGTGTCCTACATGGTCGTGGTGACCCAGCTCGCGCTCAAGGACGCGCAGGCCGGCGCAGAGCCGGCGCGCCGGCGCACCGGGCTCACGCAGGCATTTGCCGCCTGAGCCCGCGCGCATGCAACTCGACCTGCCGCTGGTCTTCCTCGCGCTGATGGGCTTGGCGATACTCGCCTATGTCATCCTCGATGGCTTCGACCTGGGCGTGGGCATCCTGATGCCCCTGGCGTCGAGCGCGCAGCAGAACGTCATGGTCTCTTCCATCGGACCGTTCTGGGACGCCAACGAGACCTGGCTGGTGCTCGGCGTGGGCATCCTGCTGGTGGCGTTTCCCAAGGCCTACGGCGTCATCCTGGGCTCGCTGTACCTGCCGGTCGCCGGCATGCTGGTTTTCTTGATCCTGCGTGGGGTGGCGTTCGAGTTTCGCAGCAAGGCCACCGGCTGGCATGGCGCGCTGTGGAACCGCATCTTCTGGCTCGGTTCGCTGGGGGCGGCGATGACCCAGGGGCTCATGCTCGCCGGTATCGTCACGGGCTTTGCGCCGGGGCCGGCTGCCGCGCTGTTCGGCCTGCTGGTGGGCGCCGGACTCGCCGGTGGGTACGCGCTGCTGGGGGCCACGTGGCTGGTGATGAAGACCGAAGGCCCGCTGCAGCAGCGCGCGCTGCGCTGGAGCCACGGGGCGCTGGTGTTCACGGCCTGCGGCGTTCTGGCCATCAGCCTGGCGACCCCGTTCTCCAATGCCGGCGTATACGCGCGCTGGTTCACCTGGCCCAACGTGGCCCTGCTGGCGCCGCTCCCCGCTGCTTGCGTGGCCGCCTGCGCCGGCATCCGCGTCGCCGTGCTCCGCCTGCAGCAGCAGCGATCCGCGCGCGAATGGCTCCCGTTCGTGCTGGCGGTCTGGGTATTCGTGCTCTCGTTCGCCGGGCTCGCGTACAGCCTGTTCCCCTACCTGGTGGTCGGGCGCATCACCATCTGGCAGGCCGCCGCCGCACCCGAGTCGCTGGGCATCGTCCTCATCGGGGTGTGCTGCGTGCTGCCGATGGTCGTCCTGTACACGCTGTTCGCCTACCGGGTCTTCTGGGGCAAGGCGCGCGAGTTGAGCTACGGCGGCTAGCCGCGCGCCAGTTCGGCGATCAGCCCGATGGCCTGGCGCGCGTGCGCGAGCACGAGCGAGTAGTGCCCCTCGTCCGGCAGCACGCGGGACGCCTCGGGCGGCAGGCCGGCGTAAGCCAGCGAGCCGTGCACCGGTACCACGGTGTCGGCGCTGCCGTGCCACACGCGCAGCGGCACGCGGGCCCCGGCCAGCGAGAAGCCCCAGGGCCGGGCATAGATCTGCGCATCGGACCAGATGCCTTCGATCCCGGAGCGGATGCCTTCGCGGAACGAAGCCAGCACGCGCGTCAGCACGGGAACATCGAGGCACTGCAGGTCCCGCGCGGGCATCCGCTGCTGGCCCCAGCGCCGGACGAGGCCGGGCGTGAGCAGGCCCGGCGCGAGCACGAAGCGGCGCGCAACGGCCAGCAACGGGCGCGCGGCACGCGGATGGCGGCCCAGGCCGAAGAGCACGCCCAGGTCGCCGCGTTGCGACACCGGCACGCCGTGCATCGCCTCGGGCGGCGGAACCGGGCACAGCAGCACGGCGGCGGCCACGCGCGCCGGCAACGCGTAGGCGCAGGCCGCGGCGTAGGGGCCGCCGCCAGAAACCCCGAGCACGCCGAAGCGGGCCAGGCCCAGGCGGTCGGCCAGCGTCGCCACGTCCGCCGGCCAGTCGAGCAGGCGCCGCTGTGCCTGCGGCGCGGAGCCGCCGTAGCCCGGGCGGTCCAGCGCGATGATCTGCACCGGCAGGTCCATGATGAGGCCGCCCTCCAGCCGCGAGCCGGGCCAGCCGTGAAAATAGAAGACCGGAAAGCCGGCCGGATCACCGTAGCGCGCATAGCAAAGCGTGCGGCCATCGGCCAGCGCCAGCGATTCGCCGATCATGTGGCGGCGCCGAGCCCGCGCGCAGCGCCGCTGGGCCCGGCTTCGGCCGGTACCATGGGGCCATGGCGAAACCCGGACCGGTGAGCGACCATCGTTTGCTTCCTCGTTGCCCTCGCCGAAGCGTCGTGGGGGAAAAGCCGGCCGCGCGTACCGCGCGGCACGCCCAGTATGCCGGATGCCGGTCATCCCGAGGCCGGCGCGGCGGCACCCCGGCCGGCTGCGGCTTCAGGCGATCAAGCGCTCCACCAGCGCCGACACGCGGGAATACGTCAGCAGCGCCTCGTGGGTTGCGCGCGTGACGGCGACGTACGCGAGCCGCACCTCGTCCTCGATGCCCAGTTCCTTGCGCGTGCCCATCACACCGAGTCCGCCGACGGCCACGCAGGGAAATTCCAGTCCCTTGGCGTTGTGCATCGACAGCAGGCGAACCGCATCGGTGGAGGCGTCCATGCGGTTGCGGTTCGTGCGCACGAGATCGACCGGTATCCCGAGCTTGCGCATCGCCGTGGCGAAGCGATCGCCGATGTGATTCTCGGGCACCAGCACCGCCATGTGCCGCCAGTGGTAACCGGCGGCGTGCCGCTCGCGCAGCCACTGCGCGATCGCGTGTCCCTCGCCGTCGTAGCTGACGCAGCGGCGCACCTCCGGCTCGAGTCCCTCCCTGCCGGCGTCCTCGGGCAGCAGCACCGCATCCTCGTCGTCGGCGCGCGTACCCGGGGCGCCGAGGATGTCGGCGGCAAAGCGCCGGGCAAAGCGCAGGATCTGCGCCGTGTTGCGGTAGTTGATCCTGAGCACGGAGGTCCTGCCCTTGGCTTCGATGCCCAGCTGGCTCCAGACCGGGCGCGCCCGGCCCTTGTAGATGGCCTGCATGTCGTCGTAGGCGATCATCAGCGACTTGGTGCCGGGGTTGACCATGCGCGCGGCCAGGCGCAGCCAGTCCTCCTCGAAATCGTGCGCCTCGTCGATGAGCACGGCGTCGTACTGGCCGGTCGGAACCTGGCCGCGGTCCACCGCGTCGATGATCGCGCGCACGGTCGCGCGGTACCGGTCCTCGGTCGGCGCGGGCGCCGCGTCCTGCGACACGGCGACGTCGTAGGTGCGCGCCATGCGCCAGCACCAGGCGTGGAAGGTGGACACCTGCACCCGGTCCTCGACGCCGCGGTCCTGCATCGCGTTCTCCAGGCGGCCGGCGATGCCGTTGCCGTAGCACAGGACGAGCACCGGCCGCGTCGCGGCGCGCGCGACGTGCTCGGCGCGAAAGGCCAGGATCAGCGTCTTGCCGGAGCCGGCGACGCCGCGCAGGATGCGGTGTCCCTCGCCCAGGCTGCGCGCCAGCTGCTCCTGCTGCAGGTCCATCACCGCCAGCGTCCGGTCCTCGTGCGGCGCCGTGCGTGCCGGTGCATCGTGCGGCAGGTCCAGGCTCAGCTGCGCTATGCGCACCTCCGGAAACAGCAGGGCGCGCAGGCGGTCGAACTGGGGCATGCTCAGCGGCGGCCCCATCGGGCGCACGACCATGCTCCAGATCTGTTCACGGAAGCGATCGGGATCGGCGCTCTCGCTGATGTCGTCCCGGAACAGGCAGCGGGCCGAGGGGAAGATCTCGCCCAGGTCGCTGTGCTCGTACTGGCGGCGCGTGATGTTGGTGAACACCACGCCGAAGCCGAACGGGACCAACGGCTTGCCCTTGAGCGGATGGTCGCTGCCGAAAACCAGGTGCGCATCGTTCTGGATCGAATGCACGACGTCGAACAGGTAGCTGCGCGCCTGCTCGAACGGATTGCGCGCGCGGACGGTGCCCTGGTCGGTCAGCAGTTCCACCTCGAGCTTGTTGGCGCTGACCAGGGTATCGATGCGCCAGTCCTTCACTTCGAGCACCAGCAGGCCGCTGGCGGGATTGAGCACGATGAAATCCGGGTGCAAGCCGCGCGCGCCCACCGGCAGGTTGTGCCAGACCCAGGAATTGTCCTCGAGGAAGTCCTTCAGGCGCTCGGCCGTGCGCAGTTCGCCCCGCGTATCGAAGCGGGCGGCCCCGATGCTGGGGATCAGCTGCGCCATGGCGCCAGCCGCGTGTCCTTGATCCTTCGCGTACCCATGCCGGCCGCGCTACCGCGCAACGGGGGACGGGGTCCGGTACGGCACGGCGATCGCGCCTGCTACGCCCCTGCGGCGATACGCCGCAAGGCCTGCTCGAATACCTCCGGCGGCTGGCCGCCTTCGATCAGGTGGCGGTCGTCGACGATGACCGACGGGACGGACCGGATGCCCAGGTCCTGGTAGCGGGCTTCGAGGCGGTGCACCTCATCGCCATAGCGGCCCGAGCCGATGACCTCGCGCGCCGCTTGCGGATCGAGCCCCGCCTCCTGCGCGCAGCGCGCCAGCACATCCGGCGCGCCCGGGTTCTCGCCTAGCGTGTGGTACGCGCGCAGCAGGCTGTGCTTGAGTTCCTTCTGGCGCCCCAGCAGGCCGGCCCAGTACAGCAGCCGGTGGGCGTCGAAGGTGTTCCACACGCGCACGCGATCGCCGAACTCGAAGCCCACCGATGCGCCGCGCTCCTTGAGCGTCCGGCGCGTGTCCGCCAGTTGCGCGGGCGACGCACCGTACTTGCGCGCCAGGTGCTCCATGGCATCCTCGCCCTCGGGCGGCAGCGTGGGATTGAGCTCGAACGGCTGGAAATGCAGCTCGGGGACGAGCACGCCGTCCAGGCGCGAGAGGGCGATCTCCAGCGAATGGATGCCGACCGCGCACCAGGGGCAGGCGATATCCGAAACGAAATCGATCTTCATGGCGTCCTTGACGGCGTGGCGGCGGTGGGCTGTTGGCGGTGTGTCGTCGAGCCGGTGGGCGGCGCATTTCATCGGTCCGCGTGCCGTACTGTACCGCCATGCGGCCGATACCATGCACCTGCGCAGTTGCGATGCTTGTCGTGGCCGCGGGTGGGTTCGGGGGCGGAGGCGGGGTCTCGCGAGGCATCGCCTCGCACCGCCGGAGCGACCGCGCCATGATCGGCGTGGGCCAGGGCGCAGCCCCTCCCCGAGGCTTATCCTCCCGCTTTTCGGTCTCGAAGCGGACGACGCAAGGCTTCCAGTTCCGCCGGCTTCGAAGCCGAGGTTCATGGAAAGGGGGTGGGCGTGGGTGGATGGTCGGGCGGCGGTACAGCGGCAGTCGCGGCCGTGGCCACGCTGAGCTTGCTCGTCTGGATCTTCCTGCTCGCCGGCCGCGGTCATTTCTGGCGCTGCCGCGAGCGTGACGATCGCGACCTGCCGGCCGCGGATCCGGCGCCCTGGCCGGCGGTCGTGGCCGTGGTCCCGGCCCGCAACGAGGCGGACATGCTGCCGCTGTCGCTCCCCTCGCTGCTGCAGCAGGACTATCCCGGCGCGTTCTCGGTCGTGCTCGTGGACGACAACAGCGACGACGCCACCTGCGCGGTCGCCCGCGCGCTTGCATCCGCGGCGCCCGGCCGCCTGGACATCGTCCAGGGCGCGGCGTTGGTACCGGGCTGGACCGGCAAGCTATGGGCCTTGAACCAGGGGATCGACCGTGCCGGTGCGTTCGCGCCGCCGCCCAAGTACCTGCTGCTGACCGATGCCGATATCGCCTACGAGCGCGGCGCCCTGTGCAGCCTGGTGCGGCGCGCCGAGGCCCGCAAGCTCGCGCTCGTGTCCCTGATGGCCAAGCTGCGCTGCCTGAGCCTGGCCGAACGCGCGCTGGTGCCGGCCTTCATATTCTTCTTCCAGATGCTCTACCCGTTTGCCTGGGTCAACCGTCCCGAGCGCGCTACCGCGGCGGCCGCGGGCGGCTGCATGCTGGTGCTGCGCACGGCGCTCGAGGAGGCCGGCGGCATCGCCTCGATCCGCGGCGCCTTGATCGACGACTGCGCGCTGGGGGCGCGGCTCAAGGGGCAGGGGCCGGTCTGGCTGGGCCTCACCGAGCGCGCGCGCAGCGTGCGCCCGTACCCGCGCGTCGACGATATCCGGCGCATGGTGGCGCGCAGCGCCTATGCCCAGCTGCGCTACTCGCCCTGGCTGCTGGCAGGCACGGTGGCGGGCCTGGCGCTCACCTACCTGGCCGCACCGCTGATCGCCGTGCTCGGGTCGGGATGGGCGCGGGCCGTGGCGGCCGGCGCGTGGTCCTTGATGGCGCTGTCCTTCCTGCCGGTGCTGCGCTTCTACCGCCGCTCGCCGCTCTGGGCGCCGGCCCTGCCGCTGATCGCCGCGGTGTACCTGGTCTTCACGCTGGACAGCGCTGTCCAGCACGCGCGCGGCCGCGGCGGCGCCTGGAAGGGCCGGGTGCAGGCGCTCGGGGTGGACGATGCACGATCATGAACGATCGGGATTTCCCATGGCCGGACATTCGATGAGCGATGACGCACTCGCGCCGCGTACCCGCGCGGACACCGCCGCAGCGGGGCGGGCGCGCGCGGACGTCCCGCGCAGCCCCCCGCCGGGCCCGCAGCATGGGCCGCTGCCCTCCTTGCTGATGCTGCTCACCCTGGTCACGGGCCTGGTCGATGCGATCAGCTACCTGCGACTGGGCCATGTCTTCGTCGCCAACATGACGGGCAACATCGTCTTCCTGGGGTTCGCCATCGCCGATGCGCGACAGTTCTCCATCCCCGCCTCGCTGACCGCCGGCGTGGGCTTCCTGCTGGGGGCGATGGGCGGTGGACGGCTGGGCGCCAGCCTGGGCGCGCACCGGGGCCGTCTGCTGACCGTGTCGATCGCCATCGAGGCCGGCGCCATCGGTGCCGCCCTGCTGGCGTCGGTGCTGATGCCGGATCCGGGCGGGGAATCGGTGCGCTACGAACTGATCGTCCTGCTCTCGCTCGGTATGGGATTGCAAAACGCCACCGCACGCCGCCTGGGCATTCCCGATCTCACGACCACCGTGCTGACGCTCACCCTGACGGGCCTGGCGGCCGATTCGCGGCCGGCGGGCGGCAGCAGCCCGCGCACCGTGCGGCGGATCGTGTCCACCGCGACCATGTTCTGCGGCGCTGCGCTCGGTGCCTACCTGCTCTTCCACGCCGGCCTGAGCGCGGTGCTGGCGCTGACCCTGGTGGCGCTCGTCGTCACCGGCGTGGCCGCGTCGCGCCACTGGTCGTCCGCGGAACCGTGGACCGCCGGCGCCGCCTGAGTCCTGCGCCGGCGCCCGCACGAAGACCCTCGCCCGATGGAGCCGGGCGAACATAGCGCTTCGAGAGCGCGCCTCAGAAGCGCCAACCGTACATCTGCATCCCCTGGCGCCCCGGCGAGAACTCGATCCACGAGTTGCCGGGTGCCTCGGTGCTCCCGACGTCCGCGCGTGGATCCTTGAGCCGCGGATCTTCGTGGCGCGCCGAAAGCAGCTCGCTGGAGCGCCTGCGCACCGGAAAGCTCGCGCTGTTGCGCACCAGTGCCTGGCCTTCCTTGGCCAGTATCGCCAGCTCGTCGCGATTGGGTGCGGACGGCCCGAACGCGGCGCCGATCGGTGCCCGTATCGGGTCGATCTGGCTCGCGGCGGTGCCGATCACCCGCTCCAGGTTGGCCTGGAGACGCGTGGCCATCGCCCGACGCGCACAGCACAGTTCGCCCATGGTCGCGTCGAGCTTGTCGCGGACCGCCTCCAGTTGCGCGAGCTCCTCCGCATCGGTGCGAAAGTCCCTCTGCAGGGCCGTCTCGTCGAGCCGGCTGGCGATCTCGCGCATCGCCTCGATGGCGCTGGCCGAAGGGGCGTCTTCCGCCGTGGCGGCTATGCCATCCCGGTCGCCGTCCGCGGCTGGCGCGGCGCCTTGCCCGGCCGCCGGTGCGACTTGCGCACGAACCGGACCGGCGACGAACAGAGCGGCGACCGCCAGCGCCACGCCGATGGACAGGGTTTTCTTGCGGATGGTCATCATGCATTCCTTGCGTGGGTAGGGCCGAGTCACGGAGCCGTGATCCCGTCGCTGCGCGCGCGACGCTCGTCCGATATGCGGCGTGGCCACGGCGCAATCGCCGTCGTCCTCGCTCGGATTAGGCGCCATGCCGTGCCCCTGGGTCTGTGGGCTGCGCGACATACGTGGCGCGTGCATGCGGTACGTGTCGATCGCGCTTGCGGCTGCCCCTGCGCACTTGGGCGATGCGTGCGACGGTAAGCGTGCGAGCGCACCGACCGTGCGGGCACTGAGCATTACCTTCGTACTCAGTCGCGCATGGGGAAAAGCCTCTCGCGCGTGTCCTCGAAAAGGTTCAGGTGGGACTATGGATGAGATCTCTGCTTGGGATGCACAGGTGGTGTACGGCACGGCCGTTGGACCGGAGTTGACCGGGGCGCTCGGGCGTCGCCCGGAGCGCGTATTGCGCCATACGCTGACGCTGGCCCGCCGCGGGGCGCAGGGCAGCGCACCGTTGCCGCTGCCGGGCCCCGGGGCGCCGATCGCCGAGGGGATACATGTCCGCACCAAGCGCACGCGCGCCATGCCGGCGGCGCAGGACCGCGTCCTGACGGCGGCAGCCGGGGTGGAGCAGCCGGTATTCGACCTGGGCGATGCGTCATGGCGCTAGTCCTTGCCGGCAAGCTCGGCGCCACGGCACTGGGCACCGAGTACAACGAATTCCTCTACGCGCCGCTGGGCGAGGACGAGAACGGCCACAAGATCAGCGTGCTCTCGGCGCTGGCGCGCCTGGACATCGACCCCTGGGAGCGCGCGGAGCACCTGCACCGGCTGTCCGCAAGCGCCGCGGTGCAGGAGCTCACCGCACTGGTGGCCGCCTTGCCCGAGGGCTACTCGGCGCGGGCAGCGCCGGATCGCGCCGCCACGCGTCTGATCGCGCTGATGCCGCAGCGTGGTTCCGTCGCTGCGGCGCGCCTGCCGCTGGAGCTGACGCAGATGGCGCAGCGTGCCGGCCCGCTGACGCGCTGGCAGATCATCATCGGCTACGCGTTTCTCATCCTGCTGAGCCAGTGGCTGTTCGCGAGCATGCGGCCCGCGGCGCCGCAAGGCGCGCCTGGCGCCGCACCGGCACCGGCGCAGGGGTCCGAGGCGGCGCCCTTTGCGGGCGCCGACCCGGTCATCAGCGCCCCCGCACCCCGGGTGCCCTCTGCGGCAACGGCGCCCTCCGCCCAGGATGCCGCGGATCCACCGCCGAAGTAGGACCGCCCGAGGCCGCCAGCGGCCAGGCGTTGACCCAGCGGCGGGTGGCGGGCAGGGCAGGGCAGGCCCGGTGCGGGTTCAGATATCCACGACCAGGTGCTCGTCGAATGTGCGGTTTTCGAACGCTTGCGTCCGCTGGCGGTACCCGCGCGGGTTGCAGACCACACGGCAGCCACCCAGCTGGTAGTCGTAGCTGTCGTGGGTGTGGCCGTGGATCCAGAGCTGGGCCTGCTCGACCAGGTGGTCCAGATGGCTGGAAAACCCGGCCGACACCAGCTGGGCCCGGTAGCGCTCGGCGGTGGAACGGGGCGTGGGCACCATGTGCGTGACGACCACCGTGGCGCGCCAGCGCCCCTTGGGCTCATCCTGAAGCCGAGCGCTCAGCCAGTCGCGCTCAGCCAGGTGGCGCGCACGCGTCTGGGAGGGCACGATGCGCCGGCCCGCGGACCGGATGTGCCGGTAGTCGAACAGCGTCGCAGCGGCGGCGGCCATGGCCTCCTCGCGGCGGTTCGGTCCGAAGAGATCGAAGTCCGTCCAGAGCGTACATCCGACGAAGCGCAGGTCGCCGATGAGGACCTCGTCCGGGTTGAGCAGGTGTATGCCCAGATCGCCGGCGACGCGCGCGAGTTCGGCCGGCAAGCTGTCCCAGTCGTGGGCGTAGTACTCATGATTGCCCGGAACGTAGACTATGGGTAGGGCCGGGAAATGCCGGCGCGCCCAGGTGAGACCCGCGCTGCCCTGATGGATGTCGCCGGCGAGCACGAGCACATCGCAGGGGACCGCAACGGGGTCGAGCGCGGCGAATTCCAGGTGCAGGTCGGACAGTACGCGCAAGCGCATCAAGTTTTCTCCCTTGGGTTAGGGGCGGGACCGGTGCTGCCGGTGTAGCCGATGTAGCGGGTGGTGCCGGTGTGACCGGTGCGGGCGGTATACTGTTATTGCTTACAGTATATGTCCGACATGCTGTTTGAGCCTCCCGTGCCCGGTATTGCTTTCTTCTTTCACGCCGGGTGCGGAACCTCGCTTCCATACTGCCACGTTCGATCGCGATGCCGGGACCGGCGCTCGCCGCGCTCCACCACGCGCCGGGCGCGGATGCCGGTGCTGCGCGCCTGAGCTGGCCGGCCGGTACGGCAGCGGGCCCGGTGGGCCCGGGAATGGACCATACTTGGCATCGCCTATCACCTGATCCGCATTTCACCGAAAGCGCGCCCGTATCGTGCAGGACACCCTGGAAAAACCCCAACGCGCCGTCGTCGCGGCCGTGCAGCTGCCCAGCGTCAGCGACGTCGAATTCGATGCCTCCGTGACCGAACTGCGCCAGCTCGCCAAGACCCTGGGCATCGAGGTCGTGGGCACGATCACGCAGAAACGCGCGCATTTCGATCCGGGCGCGTACTTCGGCACCGGCAAGCGCGAGGAACTGCGCCGTTTCGTGCAGAACCTGCCGCCCGCCGACGGCGCCGGCCGGGACGATGGCGCCGCCGATGGCGGCGATCACGCTGGGCTCGGCTCACGCGATGAGGACGAGCGCGCGCCGACCGCGCCACCGCTCACCGACCCCGGCACCTGGCGTGCCGGGATCGTCCTCGTCGACCACGAGATCTCGCCCACGCAGACGCGCAACCTCGAGAAGGAAACGGGTTGCGAGGTCATGGACCGTACCATGGTCATCCTCGAGATCTTCCACCGCCATGCCCGTTCGCGCGCTGCCAAGGCGCAGGTGGAGATCGTGCGCCTGGGCTACATGGCGCCGCGCCTGCGCGAGGCCGCCAAGCTGGCGGGCCCGCAGGGGCGCCAGCGCAGCGGCATCGGCGGCCGCGGCGCGGGCGAGTCCAAGGGCGAGCTGGACCGGCGCAAGATCCGCGACCGCATCGCCGAGCTGCAGCAGGAACTCGAGGCGCTGGACGTGGAGCGCAAGACGCAGCGCGCGCGCCGCCAGGAGCGCCTGGGCCTGGCGCGCGTGGCTTTCGTCGGCTACACCAACGCCGGCAAGTCGACCCTGGTGCGCGCGCTCACCGGCAGCGACGTGCTCGTGGCCGACAAGCTCTTCGCCACGCTCGATACCACCGTGCGCGCCCTGCATCCGGAGAGCGTGCCGCGCGTGCTGATCAGCGACACGGTCGGTTTCATCAAGAACCTGCCGCACGGCCTGGTGGCCTCGTTCAAGTCGACGCTGGACGAGGCGCTGGAAGCCTCGCTGCTGGCGCACGTGGTCGACGCCAGCGATCCGGCCTTCGAGCGCCAGCTCGCGGTGACCGACCAGGTGCTGGCCGAGATCGGCGCGCGCGAAGTGCCGCGCCTGCTGGTCTTCAACAAGATCGACCGCGTGGGCGACGCCGCCGGGCAGGCCCGGCACGAGGCGCTGCTGCGCGAGCGGCACCCGGACTGCATCGTGATCAGCGCGCGGCGCGACGGCGACGTGGCGCGCCTGCGCGAGGCGATCGTCGGCTTCTTCCGGCGCGACCTGGTCGAGACCGAGATCTTCCTCCCCTGGTCGGCCCAGCAGATGCGCGGCGAGATCTTCGCCAACTGCGAGGTGCGCGACGAGCGCGCGGAGAACGACGGCACCTTCATGTTCGTGCGCGGCGAGCCCGAACTCGTCAAGCGCCTGGGAGAGCAGTTCGGCCAGCGGCCCGGCGGGGCGGGGAAGTAGGCTTTCAACCTGCTGGCTCCTTCCACCGCCGCCAAGCTCACCCTGGCCCCTCGCCCACGAGTGGGAGAGGGGGGCTTGTGCCGGGGGCGATGTCCGCTCGCCCGGCGCCTCTGCGTATTACCTGGTGCGACCGCGGCTGCGGGTGGGGAACCCTCGCCCGGGCAGCGCCCTCGCCCACCAGGAGGAATACGATGACCGAACTGACCCTCGAGAAAGTCCCGACCCTGCGCCGTACCCCGGACGGTCAGCACGTGCTGAGCCAGCTGGGCCTGCTCCAGGATCTGGCGGGAACCTGGACCGGCCAGGGGTTCAACCTGATCGCCCGGCCGGACGCCGCGGGGACGGACCTGAACGGCAGGCCCGATCCCCAGAACCTGTACCTGCAGTTGAACCAGACCAACGAGGTGCTGCGCATCGACCCCATCGGCGCGTCGATCCCGAACCGCTCGTTCGGCCAGCCCAAGGACTTGACCCTGTTCGGCCTGCATTACCTGCAGAAGATCACGGACCTCTTCACCGGCAGCGCGCTGCACATCGAGCCGGGCCTGTGGGTCACCACCCAGGAGAGCACGAGCTACCCGCCCGAGGCGCCCCCATCGGGCGGCCAGATCATCGCGCGCATGGGCTCCATCCCCCATGGCAACGCCTTGCTCGCCCAGGGCATCGCCCAGTCGTTCAGCGGGCCGCCGACCCTGAGCCCCGGTGCCAATCCGGTCACCGGCGCCAATCCGGCGTTCTCGAGTTTTCCGGCCTTCAACAGCACGACCTTCGGGGCCGGGACGGCCGCGGCGCCGCCGGTGCTCAATGCGGCCGGCTCATCGGAGAAGCTGACCGCCGCCGCCCAGGGCCTGCCCCCGCCGGCGCCGTTCCAGCAATACGACCTCACCGTGCCCGCCAGCGCCAGCAACCCGCGCACGCCGTATCAACAGCCGACCCAGGACGGACTGCCGGCCGCGATCAACGGCGTGCCGATGCAGACCGTGATCAACGATCCCATCACGATCCTTCAGGCGCATATCCAGCGGCAGCAGGCGCATGGCCATACCTTCGCAGGCACGGTGCTCAACATCGCCACGCAGAAGACCGTGAACTTCTTCAGGAACCCGGACAGCCCCGTCACCGGGCCCACCACCCCGGTAAGCCTGGGCACCTTCGCCGGCGGCATCGAGAACATCCTCTTCCTGGAGGGTGGTGAACCGACGGGTGCCAAGGGCCCCAACGCGGACACGGCGCTGGTGTACGCCACCTTCTGGATCACCAAGGTGAGCCATCCGCAGCGGCCGTCGTTCCTGCAGCTGCAGTACGCGCAGATGACGGTGCTCAACTTCCCGATCTTCAGCCTGCTGCCCAAGGTGGTCACGCTGGGCTGGCCGCATATCTCGGTGGCGACGCTGACCAAGGGCTTCGCCTGAGGCGTCACCGAAAACGCGAAGCCCTCCGATGCGCCGCCAGGCGCCCTCCTTGGCGCCTGGCGGCGCTTCGGAGGGCTACGCCATTTCCGGGCTGCGGTCGCGGCCGCGAGCCCGGGATCGGGCCGGAGTTACTCGTGGATGGCTTCGATCGCGATGTTGATCGTCACCTCGTCGCCCACGTACGGCGCGTACTTGCCGGCGTTGAAATCGCTGCGCTTGACGGTGGTCGTCGCGTTGGCACCCAGGGCCTCCTTCTTCAGCATGGGGTTCACCATCAGCTGGTAATTCGTGATCTTGAGCGTGACGGGCTTGGTGACGCCCTTGAGCGTCAGGTCGCCGTCGATGCTGGTCGGCTTGTCACCGTCGAACGTCACCTTGGTGGACTTGAACGTGGCGGTCGGATACTTGGCCGTGCTGAGGAAATCCTCGCCCTGGATGTGTCCGTTGAACAGCGGCGAGCCCGTATCGACCGACGTGGTGTCGATGACGACGTTGACCGAGGCGGTCTTGGCCGCCTTGTCCAGGACCACCGTGCCCGTCGTCTTGTTGAAGCGGCTGGTCTGGGTCGTGTAGCCGAAGTGGCTATACGAAAAGCTGGGGAAGGTGTGGTTGTTGTCCATCGTGTAGGTCTCCGGCGCGGCGAAGGCCGGTGCGGTCAGGGCGGCTGCGAAGGCGACTAGGGTGAGACGTTTCATACGGGATCTCCTGTTGTTGGTCGAAGGGATGACGGGTAGGCAATGCTCGTGCCGGCCGGATCTTTCGGCCTGGTTTTCTTGCTTACTTCTTTGCGCTGGCCAGGAAGTGGAACTTGACCTGGATCTCGTTGGCGACCGTGCCGAAGTCGGCCCATTCCCCCTCGCCGATGGCGAAGTCGGCGCGCTGCAGGACGAAGGCGCCGTCGAAGGCGGCGTCCTTGCCCTGCGGCGTGAGGGTGAAGGGCGCCGCGACGTCCCGCGTGCGCCCCTTGATCGTGATCTTACCGCTCACCTCGTAACGGTTGGCGCCGACCGACTTGATCGCGGTGGACTCGAAGCGGGCCTTCGGGTAGGTCTGGGCATCGAACCAGAGCTTGCCCACGACCTCGCCGTTGGCCTCGGCGGATCCGGCATCGATGCTGCCCACGTCCAGGTCGATGGCGGCCTTGCCGCTGGCCGGCTTGGCCGGGTCGAACGCGACCTGGACGGCGAACTTGCCGAACTTGCCGTCGACCGGCACGCCCATCTCGTGGACGACGAAGCCGATGGCGCTCTTGTCCGTCTGGACGCTGGTGTATTCCACCGCCCGCCCCAGTGGCGCCAGCGCGAGCGCGCCCAGCAGTACCAGCATGCGTGCTTTTTTCATGTTGTGACCGTTGTCCTCGGTTTGTCGCGCGCGGGTCGCCCGCGATCTAGTGGAAGGCGAACGCATCCATGGCCAGCACGTAGTCATCGACGCCGACGTGGAAGCGCTCCGGCCGGCCGCGCCCCGCCGCTGCGCCCAGCGCGACGAACAGCGGCAGCAGGTGCTCGTCCTGGGGATGCGCCTGGACCGCCCCGGGCGCCCGGCGCCGATAGTCGAGCAGGGCGGCAGTGTCGCCTGCGGCCATGCGTTGCCACATCCAGTCGGCGAACTGCCGCACGTAGGCGGGCGCCTGCTGCCCATTGCGGCGCGCGATCTGGTAGTCGCCCAGGTTGTGCGTCAGGTTGCCCGAGCCGATCACCAGGAAGCCGCGCGCGCCCAGCGGGGCCAGCGCCCGCCCCACCGCGTAATGGTGCCGGGGCCCCTCGTGCGGCTGGATGGACAGCGGGATCACCGGTACCTCAGCGTCCGGAAACATCAGACGCAGCGGGACCCAGGCGCCGTGATCGAGGCCGCGCGCCGGGTCCTTGCGGGCGTCCAGGCCTGCGCGCTGCAAGGCATCGTGCACTTCATCGGCACCGGCCGTGCAACCGGTCGCGGGATAGCGGATGCGGTAGAGCGCATCGGGAAATCCGTGGAAGTCGTGGATGGTCTGCGGTTGCGCCGACGAACCGACCACCGGATCGGCGCTGCCCCAGTGTGCGCTGACGATGATCACCGCCCGGGGCCGGGCCAGGCGCGTGGCCTCCTGCGCCAGCGCTGCGCCGGCCGCGCCAGGGCGCAGGGCGAAGGTCGGCGCGCCGTGCGGAACGAACAGGCTCGGCTGGGCGTCGACGGGATCGGGGCTGCGGGCGGTATCCATCGGTCGCACTGTGACGCACTTTCAGCGCTGGAAATAGTAGACAATCTGGTATTGTTTGTTGCAATTATTGCAACAAAGCGGGGGTCCGATGGATCGCCTCGATGCCATGCGGCTGTTCGTCCGCGTCGCGGAACTGGGCAATTTCGCCTCCGTGGCCAAGCAGATGGGTGTCGCGCGCTCGGTCGTCACGCGCCAGGTCGCCGCGCTCGAGGCCCACCTGGCCACCAAGCTGATCGCACGCAGCACGCGGCGCCTGGCCCTCACCTCGGCCGGGGCCGATTACCTGGAAAAATGCCGCGTCATCCTCAACCTGGTCGACGTGGCCGAGAGCGGGGTAGCGGCGGAACGCCACGCCCCGCGCGGACCGATCCGGATGAGCGCGCCGGTGAGCTTCGGGCGGCGCTACCTGCATGCGCAACTGCTCGACTTCGCGCGGCGCTATCCCGAGGTGAGCCTGGACCTGGACTACACCGACCGGCGCAGCCGGCTCATCGAGGAAGGCATCGATCTGACGATCCGCGTCACCTCGCGCCTGGAACCGGGCGACGTGGTGCGGCGCCTCTGCTCGAGCGGGATGGTGGTCGTCGCCGCGCCGGAGTACCTGGCGATGCACGGCGAGCCGCGCCACCCGGCCGAACTCATCCACCACGAGTGCCTCGTCTACACGGGCACGACCAACCCGCAGAGCTGGCCCTTCCTCGTCGATGGCCGCGTGCAGAACTTCCCGGTCCGGGCGCGGCTGCAGTCCAACAGCGGCGAGTCGCTGATCGAGGCGGCCATCGCCGGCTTCGGACTCACGCTCGCGCCCGACTTCATGGCCCCCGATGAAATCGCCAGCGGCCGCCTGTGCCGCACGCTGGCCGGCTTTCCGATCGCCGAACTGGGCGTCTACGTGGTGCTGCCGGGCAACCGCCACGTCCCGCACCGGGTGCGCGTGCTGATGGACTTCCTGGCCGAGCGCCTGGGCCCGGAGCCGCCCTGGACCGTTGCCGCGCGCCAGCGATGAAATCGCAGCGGCCGGATGCGCTATCGATCGCGGTAGACTAGTCCGTGGACACGGCAAGCAAGCGACGTCGCGCGAAGGCCAGCCAGCCTTACCTGCTCGAGGAGCAGGTGGGCTTCATCCTGCGCCAGGTCACGCAGCGGCACACGATGATCTTCGCCGAGCGCATGTCCGACGACCTGACGCCGACGCAGTTTTCCGCGCTGGTCAAGCTCCACGCCGAGGGCTCGGTGTCGCAGAACCTGCTGGGGCGCCTCACCGCCATGGACACCGCGACCATCAAGGGCGTGATAGACCGGCTTTCGGCGCGCGGCCTGGTCGAGGCGCGGCCGGACCTCGAAGATTCGCGCCTGCGCCTGCTCAAGCTGACGCCGCAGGGGCGCGCCACCGTGGAGCGCGCCTTGCCGCTGGCGGCGGCGATCACCGAGACCACGCTCTCGCCGCTGGGCGAGCGCGAGCGCGACGTGCTGCTCGGGCTGTTGCGGCGCCTGTGCTGAGCGGCGGCCCCGTGCGCCCTCAGCGCAGGCCGTCCTGCCCCTTGATCTCCGATACCTGCAGGCCGCCGATGCGCGGCAGCGGCCGGCCGCCGTCGGTCACGACGATCGCGACGACGATCTCGTTGGCGCGCGGCGCATCGCCGATGCGCGCCTCCATCGCGTCGAAATGGCTGCGCACGAAGGCGGCGTCCTTGTGCCCCAGCGGCACGTCGATCGCGGTACCCATGCCGCCGCGCTTCTTGCTCGAGGGCACCAGCGCCGCGCCCTTCTCCACGGCCTGGCGCAGCGGTGCGCCCAGCTTCGGGTGCAGCAGGGCGGCGGCATGCTCGAGCTCGCCGGCCTCGCCCACGATCGCCGCCTTGCCGTAGCTGTGCACCTGGCCGGGCGCGATGCCCAGTGCCGCCACCGCCCTCTGGCCCAGCAGCGCGCCGAGCTCCTCGCCGATGGCGATCAGCGCGTCGAGATTCTCCACGTACTGCCCGGCGCAGGGGTTGTCGATCACCGCCATGGCCAGCGCCTTGCGCACCGGCGGTTCGATGGCCCGGCCCATCTCGATGCGGGTCTCGTCGACCTGGACGATCAGCTTGCGGATCTGCGCTGCCATGTTCGCTCCTCCTGCTTGCCGCGCTTGCCGCGCTTGCCCGTTTGCACCGGAGTCATCAGCGCAGCCCGTCCCACTTGCCGATATCGGCGGCCTTGAGGCCGCCGACGCGCGCATGGATGCGTGGCCCCGTGCTCATCGCCAGTATCACCACGAACTCGTCCGCGCGCGGCGCACCGGCCAGGCGGAACTCGTAGGCATCGAAATGGCTGCGCACGTAGGCGGCATTGATGTGCGTCAGCGGTATGTCGAGCGTGGCGCCCGGCGCCGCCACCTTCTTGGTCGAGGGCACGATGGCCAGCGCGTTGCCGGGCCGGCCCAGCGCCGCGTCGTCCCGGCCGGCCCGGTAGGCATCGCGGCTGGTGGTCGAGCCCAGCAGTTCGCGCATCGCGTAGCCGCCGGGCACGTGCCAGAGCGCACCGTGCTCGAGTTCGCCCGCGGCACCGACCAATGCGCCCTTGCCGTAGGCCTCGATCGCCCCGGCGCTCACGTCCATGGCCTGCAGCAGCGTGCGCGCCATGGCCACGCCGACCGGATTGAGCGCCTCCATCATCGGCAGGATGTCGGGTTCATGGCGGCCGGCATAGGGATTGCGCAGCACCGCCCCGACCGCGCCGCGGCGCAGCGGCCGCTCCGGGGCCGGCCCGAATTCGTGCAGGATGTCCTCGACCTGCACGCACTGGCGGCGGATCTCGATCGGGTCCATGGCGGCTGCTCGCACGCGCTTCGGTGCTAGCGTTCCACGAACGCGCGCTCGAACACGAAGTGGCCGGGCTCGCCCAGGCGCGGCGCCGCGCTCAGCCCGAGCGATTCGAGATGCGCGCAGGTCTCCTTGAGCATGCTGGGACCCCCGCAGATCATCGCCCGGTCGCTCGCGGCGTTGATCTGCGGCAGGCCGACATCGGCGGCCAGCTTGCCCGATACGATCAGGTCGGTGAGGCGGCCGGCATTGCGGAACGGTTCGCGCGTCACCGTCGGGTAGTAGACCAGCTTGGCCTTGACGTCCTCGCCGAAGAACTCGTTGGAGGGCAGTTCCTCCTCGATCATGCGCTGGTAGGCGAGGTCGCTCTTGAGGCGCACGCCGTGCACCAGGATGACCTTCTCGAAGCGCTCGTAGAGCTCCGGGTCCTTGATCAGGCTCAGGAACGGCGCCAGTCCGGTGCCCGTGCCGAACAGGTACACGTGGCGCGCCGGCAGCAGGTCGTGCAGCACCAGCGTGCCGCTGGCCTTGGCGCCGACCAGGACCTCGTCGCCCACCTCGAGGTGCTGCAGGCGCGAGGTCAGGGGCCCGTCCGGAACCTTGATGCTGAAGAACTCCAGTTCCTCCTCGTAGTGCGCGCTGGCGAAACTGTAGGCGCGCAGCAGCGGCCGGCCGTCGACCATCAGCCCCATCATCACGAACTGGCCGCTCTGGAAGCGCAGCGCCTTGTCGCGGGTGGTACGGAAGGTGAAGAGCGTGTCGTTCCAGTGGTGGACACTGACCACGCGCTCGGTCGTGTAGGCAGCCATTCAGGCGAACTCCGGTGACGGGGCCCCGGCGTGCCCGTGCAGATCGGTCGGATTCACGAGCAGGCCGGACATGCCCGTGCTCACGGTGTGCCCGGCCAGGAACAGCGCCGCCGCGAGGATATGTCCCGAGGCTAGCAGACCCTCGGCCCGGACCAGGCCGCGGCGCAGGGCGGCGCGGACCTCGTCCGGCTGCAGCGTCCCGACGCCGATCGTCACGAGCCGCTCCCCCAGGTCGGAATCGATCTGCCGGCTCGAGGCGCTTGCGCGCCTGATGGACGGGTGGCCCGGCAGGTCGACGGCGTTGGCGATCAGCGTGGCGGCGGCGTCGGCGCCGGCCGCATCGCCGGCAAGCACGGTGACCGCGTCGGCGATGCCCAGCGAGAAACTGCGCCCGCGCCAGCCGCTGGTGGCCACGCCGCGCACGCCGCCGCGGCCATCGATGCGCGCCGTGCCGCGCAGGCGCGGCGACCGTGGGTCGTCGGCGATACCCACGTCGAAGTGGGCATCGGGCGCCAGGTGCAGCGCGATGTCGCCCCCGTTGTTGACGTAGGCCTTGGTGAGGCCGGGGCCGGCCGCGGACCGCATCGCCGCCAGCACCTCCTGCGCGACCGCACCGGCCACGGCGGCCATCGGCGTGATGAAGGTGTCGGCGGCGAACGGCGCCACCGCGGCGAGCATGCGCCGGGCTACGCTGCCCGCGGGCAGCCGCTCGAGCCGGTCGGCCCCGCTGCGCAGCAGCGGCAGCTCGGCGCACAGCTCGTCGAGGATCGTCGCGAAGCGCGCGCTGGCCCCGGCGTAGGCCGCCGCGACGGCCTGCGCCGGCCCGCACGCCTCGATCACGAGGTCGATCGGGCCGTGCCACAGGTGGATGCGCCGCCCGTCGGGCAGGCGCTGCAGGCGCGGCTGCTCCATCAGCTCGGGTGGCCGCCGGAGGCGTCCAGCGGCCAGGGATTGCCCGCGTTGGCGCCCACGACCCGGACGTGGCCGCCGGTCAGCGCGGCGGCCTGGCGCACGTAGGCCATGTGGCCGCCCAGGGCGGCGTAGTCCGCCAGGCGCAGCGTGAACTCGATCGGGGCCACGATCGCCGGCGTGGGTACGTACCCGAACGCGTTGGCCGGCATGCGCGTCACGTCTACCATCAGCGTGATGCCCCCGCCGGGCCACACGTACACCGGGGCGCCGCCGCAGGTGACGCGGGTGAGCATCTGCCTGACCGAGCGTGTCAGGCCCACGGGGTTCTCCGTGACCCCGGCGCGCAGCGAACCGCCGGCCCCGGCCATGAAGAGCACCGTGCACAGCGCCGGCTCGCAGTTGTCGCGAATGCGCGCCACCGAGGCGGCCAGCGCCGGCGGCAAGGACTTCTCGACCGGCCGCAGCGCGGCATCGAGCTCGTAATAGGCGGCATGCTCGCCGGTGGTGCTGACCATGAAGAGCGTGAGCCCCGGCCAGGCCTGCTTGGGATCGAAACCCTCGATGATGGCCAGCGGGTCGGCCAGGTCGGTGCCGCCCCAACCGGTACCCGGTTCGGCGACGTGGAAGTAGCGCCCGGGCGTGGACCGGTGGCCGCCGATGCGGATGCCGGTCGGGCGCACGCCCACGACCTTGCCGGCCTGGTGCTCGGAGAGCACGCCGGTGATGTGGTCGTCGACCACGATCACCTCGTCCACCTTGCCGAACCACTGCTGGGCGAACATCCCGATCGTGGCCGAGCCGCAGCCCACGCGCATGCGCTGCTCGGCCAGGCCATTGACGACCGGCGCCTTGCCGGCCTCGACCACGAGCGTGGCGCCGCCGTCGATACTCAGTTCGACCGGCTCGCGCTTGCACAGCCGCAGCAGGGTGTCGCAGGTGACGCGCCCTTCCTTCTTGCCCCCGTGGGTCAGGTGGTTGACGCCGCCGAGCGAGAGCATCTGCGAGCCGTATTCCACGGTGGTGACGTGGCCCACGGGTTCTCCCTGGGCGCGCACGGTCGCGCACTCGCGGCCGAGGTGGCGGTCGGTGTCGACCTTGACCTTGACGCCGCAGTAGCTGAATATGCCCTCGGTGACCACGGTCACCATGTCCACGCCCTCGTGCGTGCTCGAGACGATGAACGGCGCGGGCTTGAAGTCCGGGTACGTGGTGCCGGCCCCGATGGCGGTGACGAAACGCGGCGGGTCCGCCGGCGGATCCGCTGGCGCACCCGCCACCACGCCGCCGTCCCAGCCGGCGCGCGCGCCGAAGGGCACGACCGCGCCGCCGCGTTGCACCGTGCGCTCCAGCAGCAGATGCGGCTCCACGCGCACGAGCTGGCCGCCGTGGTTGGCATAGCGGTCGCAGGCGCCGCTCATGCCGTCCTTGATGTAGCAGAGCACCGGGCAAGCGTCGCAGCGGATCTTGTCGGGGCTCTCGGACATCGGGCGGCCGCTTGTTTATTTGTACACAAACAGTTTTACACGCTGCCCGGCACGTGTCAAGATCGCCGCCACCTCGAAGGCCCCGTGCGCGCAGCGGCCGCGCGCGCACGCCGCGTGCTCCCGGCACGCCACTCGATGCACACCATGGCGGCCCGCGTTCGCGGAAGGCAGATGATGTCGGCAACGGACCTCGGATCCGTTTGTATCACGGTCAATGGCACGCTCCAGCGGCTCGCGCTCGCACCCGGGACCTTGTTGATCCACGTGCTGCGCAATGACCTGGCGCTCAACGGCCCCCGGTTCGGCTGCGGCCTGGGGTCCTGCGGCGCCTGCCTGGTGCTGGTCGACGGCCAGGCGGCGCGTTCCTGCGTGATCCCGGTGGGCAGCGTGGCGGGCCGGCGCATCGTGACCCTCGAGGGGCTGGGCACGGCGGCGCGGCCGCATCCGATCCAGCAGGCCTTCATCGATGCGCAGGCCGCCCAGTGCGGCTACTGCCTCAACGGCATGATCATCGCCGCCAAGGCGCTGCTCGACCGCCAGCCGCAGCCGACCGAGGCGCAGGTCCGCGAGGCCCTGCGCCACAACCTGTGCCGTTGCGGCACGCACCTCGAAATACTCCAGGCCGTGATGCGCGCCGCGCAGCTGCTCGCCGCGCCGCCGCCCGGCGCGCCGCGCGCGGACGGGGCGCCGGAGCCGGCGTGAGCGACGGCCTGCGCGCACCGCCGTCGCGCGGCCAGTACCTGGACCGGGACGGCACGCTGATCGTGCTGCGCGCGCTGGCCGGCGCCGAGGCGCCGGAGTTGCTGCTGGTGCTCGCCGACGATGGCGGCGTCACCGCGTTCAATGGCCACGTCGACCTGGGTACCGGCATACGCACCGCGCTGGCCCAGATCGTGGCCGAGGAACTCGACGTGCCGCTGGCGCGCGTGACGATGGTGCTGGGCGACATCGACGCCGGCCCCGACCAGGGGCCGACGATCGCCAGCGAGACGATCCAGGTCGCGGCCGTGCCGCTGCGCCAGGCGGCCGCGCAGGCGCGCCGGTTCCTGCTGGAGCGCGCCGGCCAGGTGCTGGGCCTGGCGCCGGACGAGTTGCTTGTCGCCGACGGCAGCATCGGCGCGCGCGCCACGCCGGGTGCGGCGCGCATCGCGTTCGCCACGCTGCTGGCCGGGCGCCGGGAGCGCCTGCTGCTCGCGGCCGATGTGCCGCTCAAGCCGGTGGCCGACTACCGCGTGGTCGGGCAGTCGGTGCAGCGCGTCGACATCCCCGACAAGGCGGCCGGCACCTGGGCGTACGTGCACGACGTGCGCCTGCCCGGCATGCTCCACGGCCACGTCGTGCGCCCGCCGTATGCGGGCCTGGACAGCGGCGCGTTCGTCGGCACCAGCCTGCTGGAAGTGGACACGGCATCGATCGACACGCTGCCAGGCGTGGTGGCCACCGTGGTGATCCGCGACTTCATCGG
>Ga0116231_10004856_pt1 | contig 26957 bp, 23 predicted proteins | sample S1TSphgellanicum_2_FD_89695 | JGI IMG/M metagenome (GOLD analysis project Ga0116231, IMG submission 89695) | Host-associated microbial communities from peat moss isolated from Minnesota, USA - S1T2_Fd - Sphagnum magellanicum MG | ecosystem: Host-associated > Plants > Peat moss > Unclassified... | reverse complement strand
CCACACAGCCAGAGAGCAACACTTCCCATGCATTCCATGCACGATCAGTACTAACCACCTTCCAAAATGATAAAATCCGCCGCCCTCATCAATGAAGGTGACGGCTAGATTAACTCTAGAACCCTGATCAGTGAATTTGACATTCACACAAAATGCACAACCATAGAATCCTTGTTCGGCCACTCCCTTTCTAGTTACAACTCAATCCTTGGTGTGAATGGTTCATTATATGATTTAGGATACAACATTCAACTAGGTCATTTGTCAAATATTCCTAGCATCAACAATGTCTCCAAATTGAATGGCCAATCATGTTAGTAAACAATGTGAAATATGTTTCAACTAAAGGGCCATTTTTGGCATCTAAGGTTTTTTAGTTGGCACATAGTCAAAACATTAACTAGTGTTTAGCTATTTTGATGACACCATCAACACACATATATGAATGATAAAATATCTTAAAGAATGGATGAAATTCAATCTTGTTTGTAACTTTGTTGCAATTATCTCTTTCAATTAAGCTAGACAAATAATAGGCAACTTGAATTATATATATGATATTTTAATATTTATTTTAAATTATGATAAAATTAAATTGCATGTAAATTTTATTTGAATAATGAATGGTTATTTTTGTGCATAAAAAAATTTAACAAAACTTTGAAGTATAAGTTTGTAATGATGTGTATGTTCAATACATATAATTTATTATTTCTATGTAAATCAAATTTTTCATATCAAGTAATGATACACAATTAATGATTTTGGAGAACTTTAACTTTTATCCCTTTTTATAAAAATGATATCTTATTTTTTTAATTTTTTAATTAAATTTCGTTAAAAATTAAACTACATGTAAATTTTATTTGTGTAAATGAATAGTTATGTATGATGCACATGTTCTTTTTGAGCATATAAATATTAAAATTTTCATTTCAAAATAAGGTTTAAGGCAATTCTGAAATATAAGTTTGTAATAATTAATATTTTTGTGGAACTTTAATGTTTAATCATTTTTATACATGTGATGTCTTAATGTATTTTAAATTACAATAGACATTCATTAATTATTAAGCTACATATAAATGTTTTCTATATAAATGAATGGTTATGTATGATGAATTTACTTTTTGCATATAAATATTATAATTTCATTTAAAAAGAAAATTTAATACAATTCTAAAATGTAGGTCAACAAAATAATGTGTAGTAGAATTTTAAAATATTCCTATCTTTATTTGGTGACCCACAAGACGGGGGTTTTTAAATCTAGCAAAACCAACTCAAAACCTCTACACTTTTGGTGATTTTTTTCAAAATTTCAAAAACTCTATGACAAAATATTCTTTTAAAATTTTTATTTTTTTCATTTTGGCAAATTTCGCCAAAAAAAAATCGATGAACTTAACTACTAGCTAAAATATTATTATAAATTTTTTTGTTGTAATTCTAACCAATTATTAATTTTCACTAAATTATAATATTTACTATAATTAAAATATCATTAAAAATATTATTGAATTAATATTATGGTTAATCAAGCAAATTTTTAAAATCTAACTAATTATCATATTATTTAGTAAATGATAATAATATTTCTATTTTTCTAATTATATAAATATATAATTAAAAATGGTTGATGAATAATTATTACAAATAATTAACATAACTCGCTATACCTAGGCTAAGTAGACTATTAGTTTTGGTCAAAGCCTAATTAAACTTAGACTTGTTTATAATTTGGTTACAAGTATTTTACAACTATTTGAGTTGTAATTAGGTTACAACTTGGTTACAATTAGGTTACAATTAAAATGTTTATTCCATATTGTTTAGCTTCCATTCCAAGAATCCAAACTATATAAAGGGATGCACTAGGATTGGTGGGAAAACACAATAATCATGAAAATGTAATAGCCATTTGGGATGAACCAATAAAAAAAGTTCAACCCTAAAAGCAAAACTAAATCAAATATGATTTCATTTGTTAAATGCCATGTGGCCTAGGTCTAGCCCTAATTTAAACCTAAAGTAAATGACTTATGTTTGAGCTTAGCCTAGGTTCCTAGGTCTAGACCTAACCTATGCTTTGGCTAGGTGGCCAATGTTCAAGCACCGTATGGCCTAGCCTATGGATGTGGATGTGCCATGTGTCATTTAACTATTTGTTCACCTCAAACTTTATGAATGTGCCACATGTCACCAAATTATTGGCCATATTTCAACTTACATAGTTGCAAGTTAGTCAAAATTGCAATTGGATTTTTGGTTGACATCATGCCTAAATTAAAGGATAAAGTTTATCCACCAATCAAGAACATTAGAAAAAATTGTCCAATACAATATTGGTATGAGGTTTGCAATTAAAATGGTAAGTAACGGCTATTGTGGTGGTGTTAACATGTGGCTGACACTTTCAATTAAAATGTCATTTTCAACTTGTACTTGCCAACTTTTGGGCAATGCATGACCATCTCATGGTTATTTATGTAACTAATATGCAAGTAATGGTCTATAATAATATATATTAATCTACCTAAAATAGGTTAGGGCAAGCTACCTTAAAATTTAGGTTGGTTAGGCTAGGCAACTTAAATACCTAGCTAGACTAAGGTAAGCTACCTAACACTACTACAAAAGCATGGCTTTTATGCCCCTAGTAAATTGATTATAATGACTAAGTGCAATGAACCATAATCTAGGATAACTAGTTATGTTTGTTTTCACTAAATTATAAAGTAGATATGTCTAACATGATGGAGTTCAATTAGCATTGTAGCCATACTAGACAATCTTAATTACAAATGGAAATTGCTTGTTTATTTAGATTAGTAGGTCTATTTATTTGACTCAAACCAATCATCCAATTTTTTGATGTGGAGGTTGACATGTCACCAATGACTAAAAACCATGACTAACATTGTTAAGGTGGATGTCAACATGTCACCAATGATTGAAAACCATGAGTGACACTATTGACATGGATGTTGACACATCACCCATGACTAAAAATTGTGAATGATATTATTGACATGGATATCGACATGTTGCATATGACTGATTTAAGACATTATTATTAATAATACACATTTGATGTGGCCGAACATTATTAAGTCTTTTATTAAAGTCTTATTTCACAATTCATTGCTTGTACATGTAATTTAATTTTATCATGGAAATTATTTTTAGTGCATCCAATATATATGATATATATACTTGATTTTAAAACCATCAATGGAAAATAATCATGCAACTTCAGACATTTGTTTTGATCAACTTATTGGAAATCAAAGTTGAACCTTAAACCCACCAAATGCAGATTACATTTTTTAATCATGAAAGACAACCATATGATTTGCCTAAAGTTAGAAATCACCTACAATGATGCTCTAGATAGTTTGAGTAACATGAACATAAATGCACATAGATTGTGAACAATGAAAGAAGAAACCATATGTATTTAAAACAAAGAAACTACCCCATATAATTATGTGTTCAACCCAATGATTCTAGAATTTCCTATCTATAATTTATTTCTAACTTTCAACTTGAATAATTTACCTCAAGGACTTATTATCAAGCTTTGATGTCACTAAAACTTCTTGATCCCCACTACCATTACCATCATCTAAATCTTCCCCATCATGAACATCAATAATAGTTGCAGATGTAACAATTATAGTAAAACCTCTTACAATTGTTGGAGGTGGAACTAATTCATCAATGTGGCCAATAGCTTGTAGACCTACATATATTCTACATTATGTAACTTAAACATATCAAAGTTTGTAGGATCAATTTGAACATTGTTAGTCACTCATTTTCTTTGAGGTTTTTTTCACAAAACCACTTTCCATCCTCTTTCCTTAGGGTCAAGTTATAAAAAAATACTTGATTTACATGTAGTGGGAATGCAAATGAATGGTTTGAAATGGAAATTAGGGAAGTGAAGTTTATAAGTGTAAACCCTTACTCATTTCATTTGATTGTTGCACTACTCCCAATGTAATTAACTTTCACCCAATCACAAAACAAAACAACCATTTCAATCCCTTGTAATTGAGCTCCAAAATTTCTTCAACCCAACCTACATACTCCAATTTTGCAAGAATTGGATTTTCATTATTTGGTCCTAATATGTATTCCTACTCAAAAACTGCAGCCACACCATTATCATTTGTTGTCAAGTGTTTTTTAACACTTGCAACTTTGAAGTGATTACCAAAATCGTACATTCCTCGATAAGACCTTGCTTCCAATGTAGGTTTCATAGACATGTGCACCACATCCTTTTCAATTGAAGTGTCCTTTGACTTAATAATTGTAGCAATGGTATTTTGTACCTAAACAGAAAATGGATGCATTTCTATAAGATGATTTGGAAACATAACCCTAGTTCGAGATTGCCAACCAATGGTTGACAAGAATTCTCTTCTTTCTTGCTTTTGAATTTGTACCTTTCTAGCATACATCCTACATATTCATTGCACATTTTAATTGTACTTTGCAACTTGAAACCAATGTCATGCTTGTTAGCAAACCAAATGTGAAAAAATCAATTGGTGGTAACAAGTATAAAATCAATAATTGAACTATGAGATTGGGTTTAAGGTTTAGGTTAATTACAAGCACCATGTTGCCATTAGCTCCACATTTTGTAACACTAAGGAATGAACCATGTCTTGAAAATTCCTAGTCATTATCCATTCACACCCATTCCTTTCTAACACTTCATCATTCATGCATGAATCCTCTTTCTCATCCCAAACTCTTTGTGTTATGGCTATGAAATCTTGTAATTATTATGTACAAAAACCCAATGCCTCTTCTAATGCATAGCCCTTAGTCATGCTACCTTCAAGCCTCATTTTATTTTGCACAAAACCCTTCAAGGTTTTGAGGTACCACTCAATAGGGTACATCCATTGTGTGGCGTGGACAACACAATTCTAGATCTTCTACCAAATGGACAAGTAAATGCATCATTATATCAAAAAATCAAGGTGGAATTTTTTTTTCCAATAAGACCAAAAAAGCAACCATATCAGTCTTAAGATCCCCCATTGCATTTGGGTTCATAATTTTGGCACGAAGCTTTTTAAAAAGATGTGATAAGCACATAATTGCCATCCTAGAACCTTTTGCCACAAGATGTCATAGGCATAAAAGCAAAATGTCTTACATCATGACATGGAAGTCATGTGACTTCATGCCTTTCAAATCCCCATCTTTGTAAATTATTTTCTTTAATGAAGATACATAATGCGATGGTGTTTTTAGATTTAGAATGATTTGTAAAAATATGTCTCATTTGACAAGACATATGATGCTTGAGAGGTTTGATGATCCCACCTATAGCATCGTACAACCACAAATGTGATGTATGCCACATTCCTTAAGGTCTTTTTGGATTGCTAGTGTATCTTTAATGCCAAATATAGTTTTTAAAACATTTTCACAAAGATTCTTCTCATAATCATGACATCCAATGTATTTTGGATCAACAATTCTTGTCCATGACGAGAAGGTAATCATTTTTTAATTGGTTCATGTAACTACTAATGTTCTACCCTAATCACAAAAGTACAAATTGCCAAATTCAAAAACCTAATTATTATAAAATTTACATGAATCCAATTTACACATGAAAACCCTAAACCCGAATGAATAAATTCAAAAAGGTGAATAAAATTACCTTCCAATACAATAGTTGAAACATAATGCTGAGACATTTGACACCCTGTTTGTGTATAGGATCAAATTTCCCACTCACCCTATTTCGTGGACCTTGTAACCATGTTTCTCGTTTTGTTGCCCAATTTATGACATATTTTGTAGATACTCACACATGTGTAACCTTAAGTTTTATTTCTCCATTAAAAGTTGTGTGAGCTTTTCGATAAGGATGTCTCCTTGGCAAATATCTATGACTCCCACAATATAACATCTTTTTCAACTTTCTTGATGATCAAGCTTTTGTAGTTGGGCCACAAGGTGGGCATTCCATATGGCCTTTGGTTACACATCCTGCAAACAACCCGTATGTTGGGAAATCATGTTTGCTCCACATACACATGGATTTGAGGTTGAATGTTGCCCATGTGTATGCATCAAAGGCTTGTGCCCCTCTCCATAATTGTTACAATTCATCAATTAGTGGTTGTAGATATACATCCATATCTGTAGATGTCCTTAATTCCTTTGCAAGAATAATCATAGCTAACATCAAAAAGTATCATTTGGTTACTAACTAATGAGGCAAATTGTAATTTAATAAAATTGCAGGCCATGTAAAATGGCATGAACCAAATCTTTGAATGGATTAACTCCATCAAGCACCAACCCCAACCTCAAATTCCATGGATCATATGAAAAATTTGGCACACATTGGATTAGCCCATCAGAGTTAGCTCCATTCTTGTGTTAGATTAATAAATTTTCCAACAATTTGCACTTATACATGTGTAATAACCATGGGATTAATGGGAAGTGCCAAAGCACCTTACATGGAATTCTTGCTAACCCAACAACAAATTTATGTTTGTTGCATTTTGGGAATTGTTCTACATGTTTCAAGGTGCCCCAAAATAGCACACACCCATTTTTGCATGCATGGATTGATTCATAGCTTAATCCAAACATTTTTATCAACTTAAATGCTTTAGATGTGGTTGTGTGTAACTTGTTCCCCTTTGGTAGTAGTTCTTTCCGTTAAAGCAAATAATTCATCCATTAAACTATTATTAACCCCATGGGTTATTCTTACGTTAAACAATAGTAATAAGGCTAAGAACATGGAAGTGGAAGATCCTTCAAACAATGGAATTGAATTTTTTTCAAGCATTATTTCCATCAATGATCCATGATCTCCTTGGGTATGAAGGTTCATAGGCATTTCATCTATGGGATCTTCTAAGGTTTGACCTATAGTTGGGTTTAGATCTTCACCAAATGGAAGCATGGTTAGGTGGCTCAAAAGTGGTGTTTGAGAGTCCATAATTTAGCACTAACAATTATTTTGGTTGTTTTAACAATTATCAAACTATAAATCTTATAATTAACCCCTATGATTTAAATTATAAATATTGATAAACCAACCTATGAATATCCCTAAACATAAGATTAATTTTCTAATGTGAAATGGACTTTCAAGTATAAAAATTTATAACAATCATGTCATTTAAAACTTATATATATACATTAAGAAAGTTTCAATGCATTTCACTTGTAAATTATTCGTTTGATGATGTTTTTTTTTTAAAAAAAAAATTTGACACTACTTTGACATATTTTTTGAATCCACATTTTTCATTTTATATGTGTGATAAATGTAATGTTGTCATTTCAAAAGTCCATTACAAGTCCATAATCTTCTTAGAATTCATCCAACTTCTATTTTTTGATTGGTGACTCCAATATTTGGTGTCTTTCCTTTTATTGGTTTCTGCCCAATCCAAACAACCAAAAAACCTAAATGAACATGAACCCTAATCAAAATAGTCTTAATTTTTAATCTACAAGGCATATGCACATTCAAAAAAATCCATTTATCTCACCAATATTAAGATCAAAATGTTGAAATTTTGCTTACCACAATTGACCACTTGAAATATGGATCATGCCCATTTTGTCTCAAATGTTTTTTGTTGGTGCTATGTTGTTGTGGTCTTGCACCATGGTAGCACGTACATGGGCATTCATAACTTGTTAAACCATGTTGGGTTGCTTCAAGATCTTCAACTTCAAACAATGCTTGGGCATTAATAAGCCCTTGCATTTGTGCTGAAGCAAGTGGCCTCTTGCAACAGTCTAACAAAAAATTTAGTTTGTATACATGCTTCCATAGAAAAATTACAGGGCTATGTGTTGGAACATTGAAACATCATGTTCACTTGCCATGCAAGGAAAAAATGGTTTTTTAAAATTCATGAATTAATTGGGACTCATGCACATGACCATAAACACTTGATCAAATCACTTGAAACATTTCTACCAACAATAGGATTGTCTTGACTACTATACATAATATTGATAGCTAAGACACCTTGTACACAAATTTTGCATCTTAAACTTTGTGATCAATCTTCTTAATGGAAACTAAAGTGTGTACATGATGATGTTAATGATGATCAATGCATTGAAGAATGCTCTAGACTACAAAGTTCCAAAATGCAAGGCTCCAAAATGCAAGGTTCTAGAATGTAAGGCTTTAAAATTACTTGTTATAATTCAAAACCTAGACATAACACACTTGTCATCACCATCAAGTTCAAACTTGGTAGAAGAAATTTCTTAAGTTGGCACTTAGATCAATTCATGTGTGGATTCATTATTCAATTAAGACCTTAAATTTTGTTAATGGTACGTAAATGCATAATTAACATCTATTATTGGACATTCAGTGCATCATAAAATTGAACATGGGCATGGGTGTACTTAGTTATGATTTAAAAGTTGGATCACTTGAAATAATTGTAGAATGTAGGGCTCTAAAATGTAGGCCATCCTTACATCAAGCTCCATAGCCAACTAAGCTTGTCAAATGTAAGCTGTAAGCTCAAAATCCAAATGACCAGAATGTGTTGTTGCAATTCATGATCAATCCCAAGTCCAAATTTCGATTTACTAAATTTAAAACTTGCATTTCATTCTCTAACCAACTAGTTGATCAAAACTTTCAAGGGAATATGACATTGATTAGTATAACAATTGATGAAATGTAAGGCAATATGGTGTGCATGAGTACAAATTGAATTGTTGAAGATAACGCAGATGTCACTAGAGAATTAGGAAATTCAAACCATGGTTTTCAACACATTTGTGATCAAATTCAAATTCTTGGAATAGAAAGAAATTTATAGTGTTGGTGGAAAATTGTAGAAGGAAAATGCATACCTTAATAGAATCTTGAGCTCAACAATATTTTTCACACCTAATAAGAATAATGTTGTTAGAAAATTACAAAAGCTCAATTAATATCTTTTCATATTTTAAACTAATTTCTTAAGTATAAAGTATGAAAAATAATTATCATGTAGGATGTATTATAACTAGATGGTACTCAAAAGGTTTAAAGGGCATGTACACCATCTATATTGGAATTAAAGAAGAAAGCAATCACTTGCCACATTCAATAATCACATTGTGCAATAATTAATGACTACCTTGTACTCATAGTTGTAAAGCTTCAATTGCATGATTAACTTAATATGTTTAATTATAACAAACCTTAATATTTAAGGCATTATAGAAATAAATGAAAACACATTGTAACTTTGAAAATTGTTTTGTTCATTATGAGATATAGATAAGGATATTACAACACATGATTGTGAACTATTTTTCCAAACGATTTAAGTAGGCAATAATGGTGCTTTGAAATGGAGGAAAAACTTTAGAAGTTGAGAAAGAACATGTTTTATGGAGGACTACACTTGCCTGTGTCTAGTTTGTAAAGGATGTAATGTTCAATATAGACGGTAAAGTCAAAATTTCAAGCAACAATAAGATGGATTGTGGGAAAACATTGTCATGTGGGATAAAGGATGTTGTGTATTTCGCACAATAGCTTTTGCAGTTTGTTTTGACAATGAGGCGATGGAAGACATAGGATAGGACATAATAACTAAAGATTATGAAGAAATTAGAAGATGTGCATTCAAAATCATGCCAAGTTGTAATCTATCCTAGATCCGGACTAGAAATAAATATCCCCCCCCTTTAGACATGCTTTTTATCACAATGTATATACATTTTTTAGAACTTGAATATGTAATCATTGCTACATTTCATAGAGTTTGCCGCAAGAACCTTTCTATGTTCATTGAAACACATTTGATGTGCCCACCTTTTTATTATTATTTTCTTCTTTTTTCTTTAGTTTTCTTTGCAAACTAAATATTTTTCTAAAAGAAATTTGCATTTTTTATTTCATAATATTATTTTGTGAATATTTTTCAATAATCATAATTAATGATCCCATCATCTCAAAAAAGGAAAAATTATTCATCTACAACTCACTACTAAAATAGGTGAGATTTTAATTAACATCCATATTGTACGACTAAAGTTAGTTGTATTATAGATGATAAATATATTTCATCTAGATGCCATAAATTTAAATTTGAATCCACGTTCATCCTTGAAGTCCCACAAGGCATCCTTCTTCCTTTCTTTTTTCACACTTTGTTTTGTTCACACTTGAGTTTTTGCATGTTTTTCCTATAGTTGTTAGAGCTTTAAGTTACTTCTCATGATTTCACTAACATTTTGTATAAAATTATGTACATGAACTTTACTTTGTAGGTTGTAAAGACATTTAATTTTTTTATTGTCACATTTTTTTGTATTCTTGTATAAAGAGATTACACCTAACGAAACATTTGAAAAGCTTCTTGTGCGAAAACAAAAGCTGAATCTTACTATAGTTGATGTAACTACAGTCATATTACATGATTATAATATCTTATAATCAATGATTATAGTCATAATTAGAACTACATGTGTAATATTGATCATCTTGAAGCTAATTTAATTTAGGAAAATAAGTTGGTCAATAGGTAATTAGTTAGATTAAGTAGATATGTAGATGGATTAGTTAGACAAGGTAATAGGTTATCTAGTTAATTAATCTATGTTAATTAATTATAAGCCTAGATTACATTATGCCAAGTAAATATGTTAAATTAATTAGGTTAGGTCAGGTAGGTTAAGATAAGTAGTAACCAATTTAGCCCAACCTATCTGTCTTGCCTGTGCTATCTACCTAACTTGCTTATTATAAGCTACCTACACACCCACCCACCCACCTACTTCCTTAATTACCTAGCCTACCTATCTAGGGTAGTTGCACACTAAGGTGGACCAAAATGGGCAATTTGAAAGTCCATTTTGAGGGGCCCATATCCAATGTATTTTCAAGTAAAAACATTTAAATGATGTTGAAGTTAACATTTTTTTCCACATCCAAGTTCAAATCACCCTAATTTAAAATTTTTTATAAATCTTCAATAAATATGCATTTTGGAAAAAAAAAATCTAAATATGCAAATGAACTTTGTGATTTTGAGGTCATCATTTAAAATCTCAAACAATAATGAAAGACCTTTATTTTTTTCATTTTTTCATTATAATAATGATAAGTCTTCAAAGTAGTGTCTCCCAAAGTTATGAACATGTCCTCCAATTCCACAAGAGGATAAAAGTCATAACCATAATTTTTTTGAAGTGTGACACTAGAAGGACCCTACATTGTAGAGTTCACTTTTCATTGAAAATCAATCTTTTTGGTCTAAAATTTCAGAGTTGAAAGGATAAAAACATAAGTTTCAGTTTTTCATTTCATGTTTTATAAAATTCTCAAATGCACTTGAGTTGTATATAAAAGACTTGACTAACCTAAAAAAAACTACAATCATGACTTCAATAAAAGTACATTGTAATATGCTTTTACCCTCTACCTACCTACCTAATCTCCCTAACTACTTACTTAGCCTAACTATTAGCCTTGGCTACCTACGTATGTATGCAATAAGTAGGTAGGTTAAGTAGATCATAGCTAGGTAAAACCTACCTAAATAGGCTATGTAGGTAAGGCAAACTAGAGTAGGTAGGGTAAACTAGCTAATCTAAAGACCTAGTTATATACCTACTTCATATATATTAATTTATCTAGGCTTACACTTAGTAGTAGGTAGAAGGTAGGTAAGCTACTTTTGCATGGGGCAAAGGATGTAGGATAATGTTGTGGTGTTTCCAATGAACATTAGAGTCTATCCTATATTTTTTGTCCACAACTTCAAATTTGTAAACTATATAGGTATGTCAAATAATAACCTACACATAGTATGCATGCATTATAAATATTCATATTCAAAGAGGCTTGTCCACAACAAAACTAATAGGATTTTACCGACCTAACTAAACCTACCTACTTATCTACCAAAATATACTTACCTACCTAGGTTAGGCTAAGCTAGGTTGAGTAGAAGCCACATGTCATGTTTATGTTTATAGTCATATGTCTTGTCATGTTTAAAACTACATGTCAAACTTGACCATGGTCATTGGGGTGACATGGACTAACATTTATGATTATGATCATATCTATGATTGTATGGCATAAGTGATGAATTTGCATTGATTGCATAATCATGTAATCATGAGAGGCACATGTGACTACAAATGTAGTTATAAAGCCAAGGTTTTGGTGTAGTATTTGGTGGCTTCAAAGTCAAAGTCAATAAGAGGATGATCTTGTTTCAAAAGCCAAAAAAGGCAACATATTGTAAGAATTTTCTTTTCCTCTTTTCAACCACATCGCCCATAGCAACCATGTTTGTAAGTAAATCTTTTCCTTTGTTATAACATATAACTGATAATGTTTTGCACATTGTAATTCCATAAACATGTAGTGTTGCCCCATGATGCAAATAGGTCTTGCAACCTGCATTTTTGCCTCATAGCATGTTTATGAAGGCTTTCAAATTTAGGAACCATTAGTTCTTTGTCATTTCAATTTATCGTAGTACCTTTTCAAGTTCGACACCTCAATACTGAATAATTAATTTAATTTCCAATTCTTAATTTGGCGGTTAAAATTTGAATTCTAAATATTCTAGCACTCTTTAAATTTTTTATTAAAGAGAACCCATTAATTTTCCATTCCCTAAACCTAGGTGATGTGTTTGGACACAAAAACTCAAGAGCAACAAAAGATTCATGAACATTGGTCTTTACAACAACATTGAATTCAATTCTTGTGTAGCGAAATGTGTTGCAAACCAACACCTTGACTTAATGAAATAATGTTGATTACAATAAAGACCCTAACAAAAAAAACTTATAGCTTAAATTAGTCAATAATTGCAAAGGCACCATGATGCACTGTGTCAAGAAGTGCAAAGCCTTAAACTATAAATCTTGATAACTTGTAGAATTCCAAAGCGAAAAAAGAGAAGCTTGAAACTTTTTATAAGAAAACAACAAAAGAGCTTAAAACTTAATAAAAATGTAAAGATTAGGAAAGCCTTTGTGGTCATTTCAAGAAAGATTGTTTTCATATAGAAGCTCCAAAATCCATTGTAATTGTCCAAAATTGTTTTGGAGATTGCTCTTGCATTCCATTGCATTGAAAGCTACATTGAACCTACTCAATGCACAAGCAACAAACTTCAATGATCAAGCTCTAGAAGAAACAAAGTTCTACAAACAACACAACCTATACAACTAGGTCTCAACATCTTTTCTATAATGAGAGGAGGCAACCTAAAAAAGTCAAGAGTGTATCAAAGAGGTTGCAACATGAATTTTGAGCTTGAAAGGTCAATCAATGGTGATGAGATTTGTTTGGTGGGGGAAGTTTTGGCTACAAGGTTTATAGCTACATCAAATGTGTGTGACTATGTCAAAAGCTTCATCAAATGTGACTAATGATCTAAAGCGGCAAGGAGCTTTCGCTAGTGAGCAACCTTGAGTCACATCTTGTGATTGGCTAACCCTCATCAAAAACCCTAGGAACTTGACAAAAATGACAGGTTTTTTTGGGGGTTTAAGTTGGTGTTGTGGCAAGGCCCTTGCTATAAGTGGCAAAACTAGCAAAATTTTCGCCAGTAAAAAAATTCTGCTTTTCATTCATGATAACATTTGCGTCTTGCTTTGTGATGGGTAAAGCTGCAGGGTGTGGGACATCCCAAAATACAGGGCCAGACTTGGCTATCTCCTTGTGGTAGGCCCCTTGTTTTCAGAATGCCCCCCACCTTGGGGCTTTACCCTACACTGATACTATATTAATTGTGGCACACAAATATTATTAATCAGCCATTTCACTGGCACTGCCACAAAATGCTAGGGTAGCCATGGTCCAGTTCACTGGCCTTATGACAAATGCGGGCCTCCAAAAGCAACAAGACAAAGGAACGCTTGTTTTGTCACTGTTGGCCACAATTTCAGCATCCAATATATATACTATTCCACAACTTGGTATGGACAAGGTGGCTTGTACAGATGAACAGATTGTTTGTGGAGTTTCGCTAAAACTGGTGGGTTGACAAAATTGGAGGTCCTATATCTACTGTCTGTCCTTGCCAGTGTCATGGAGGCCCTACCTCACCTGTTTGCACACGGACATTAGTCCACTTTGGTTGCAAAATTCCATGCATGCATACATACATCTTGCCATACGTATAATTGCATTCAAAATTTTGACCAAAAGATCCCACGGGGGCATTAAAGAGTGACATTTGACATTTTCACAAATGTTTTTATCAGAGACAAACACACTGCAGCTTGTGTTTTGACCTTTGTACACACAAGACACTCATGGAGCCAGGATCATGATGCTCATTTTGATTTTCAAGTTCCTTGTAAGCTTCACCATGACCTATCAAACCTAAATCTCAGTGGGTTTTATTCAGGCAGAGGCTGACCAGTTGTGGGGAAACATGTGATTTTTTGGGGTTTCTGATTGCCAGATTTTGAAAATAATTTAGTAGAATTGATTGAATTTCTATTATAGGTTCTAGGGTTATAATATAGAAGGATGATTAAAATTTATACTTTCATAATCTCAGTTACAGCCAAATTTGGCTAACTTTTCTTATAGACAATTGCCCCTTTGGCACCATCACACAATTGATTGGAAAAGAAACACACACAAACATGCAATGCTATATTTTCATAACATGTTAACAATCATAGATTTCATACGATACTCAAAATTATTTTTTTGAAATTTGCACACATGTTGACCAGTTAGCCTTTGAAACATCACATTTGGATTTCCAGATGACATCGAACCTAGCCATGCTGACGCCATACTGCCTATTAGAACCCAGGAGGCCCAGTTGAAAACATGGCGCACTACAATGAGAGCCAACTTTGCAGCTGTCACTCAACTATTCATCAAAGATAAAATGATGAGGTTTGAAGCACAATATATGCCTACTCTCAAAAACAATCACCAGAGATCTTTAGCTTGTTAAATTTTCAAAGCCTAGTACCGATGAGAAAAGTACCAACACTCTGAAGATCGGAAGATGTTAAATCAGCCAAGGGTCCTAATTGAAGGCAATACAAAAAGTACTGCCTGCTTTTTTTTCCCCTGGCTGCCCATTTTCGCATTCAAGATGTGTCTGGTTGTGACTAGACACATTTTAGAGCTGCCCAGATACATTTTGGGTCATGTTATGCAGATTTAGGGCCTGTAATGGGCAGTAGTAGTGACTAGCACACTAGATGTCTGGGCAGCTTCCATTTTTTTGAGAAAAAGATGGATGGGGTCTGGGCAAAGAATGAAAAAAAATGCAGGCATTTCTTTTGTACTGCCTGATTTAATGCCTTCGGATCTTCAGAGTAATCTTCAGAGTGTTGGTACTTTTCTGATCGGTACTAAGCTCTGAAAATGACAAGCTGCAATCAGTAGAGTTTCAGCTGCTTGGGGACCGACGGAAGTAAGGACAAACAGATCCAGTCCAAGTTCAATTGTTTGGTTGAAGAAAAAAGAGCAATTCCATCACGTGGATGGACATCCCTAAGGATAATTGGCTTCATTTCTGTGATCACAGAGGATGGAGAGTAGCAAGGTACATATGTAAGAAAAAGGTTACCCCAAATAACGCAAAGCTAGTGTATTCATTATGTGAATTCCACGAGCTATATTATGGCAGCACCTAAAAAATGGGATGTGGTAGTGCAAACCATGAAGACTCCCTCCTACAACTGTCAGTGCAATCCTTAAGATTCAATCTTTTGATGATTCCCAGCCTTCAATAGCCCTAATGAGCAGCAATTGTGCTACCTCATTGGCCGTGGGGGGCTTTTGCGCACTGGAATGAGCACTGCAAACCCATTCTGGGCCCTACCTATTTCCAAAGTTTTGGTCACAATAATCAACCTAGGCTCACAGTTGCAAACTAAACCATTATCAATTCCTATCACTCAATGCTCATTCGATAACCGGGTGGGTTGAACCAGCACACACACTGGTTAGAACTGAGTATCCATCAAAATGGCTGAAAGTGATCCAAGATATAGTACAAGTTTGCACAATTTTTTCTTGTACAATTGTTTATAGATACTATATGACTGATGAAATACACCTGATTTTGGTAGTAAGGTCTGTATGTACTATGTATCCTTTTCTAAACAGATGTAAGAATTACCCACGAGGGAAGGCAGCAGATTCTTAGTCTACAGCTTATCTTTGAATTTTCAGAGGATAAATTGGCATAGGAGCGCCTTGAGTGAACTGGCACCTAAGCTGGTGCCATGGTAAAACCTCCAATTTTTTTGGGTTGCTTATCAACAACATTATAGATATCCAATACCTGCACTAAATCAGGGTGACATGCCCTTCCGCTTAAGAAGTGTCTTAAGTGAATGCAGGCCTCATATTGGGACCACCTTAGTGGGGCACTAAGGCGATATGAGAGTTAGGCTAGGAATGGCTCTGCAAGGTTCGACTCCTCTAGGAGTCGGGATATGTCTGGACCTCGGGGTCTGGATGGGTTAAGGCAAGAGCTAGGCCTCTCGCCGACTAAAAATGACAATTGAGGGTTGTCTTCAAGATTATGGTGCGAGGCACTATCCCCTTAAAACCCTCAATGGTTGATTAAACGATGTCCTAGATCACGTAAAGGGGCGAGCCCACTAAAGCACCTGGGACGATTAGGAGCTGTCCTTTTAAAGCTTCAAGGCCATCAAGAGAGGGTTGGCCCTAGGACAACTTGGGTTGTCCTAATTTAAGTCCTTTGGACCAACTCTGGAAGTTTATCCTGCAAGGCCTTTGAGTTAGCTTGGGGCAGATTTGGCTTATGGTCGCATGGACCGAGTTTGGGAGTTGGGCCTAGGCCAACTCCGAGTTAAACTAAGACTTAGCTTTGAAAACAAGGTTTAACAAGTCTAAGTAGTGAATCTAAGTCCATCCCGGGCGGTTGAGACTTTGTGAATAACCAAATGAGGCATGGGGTGTGCAGGTATTTAGGAATTAAGGAGTCAACATGAGAGGAGCTTGGCAAGGCATGAGGAGCACAAGGTGACAAGCGGAAAAGGGCGTGTCATATGGTATCCAAGCAAAAGTTTGATCTGACAAGCGCAAAGATGGGAGAAGAAGTAATGGTTGGGTCCCTTTTCACAAAAGGTTCATGTTGGATCAAGGCAGAAACGGCAATGGTCGAAAGCGGAGAAGGCTATCGCAAAAAAGGCTCACAAAGCCAAGAAGCTAACTGAATTGGTCACAATGGCCAAACTAGGCTCTACCAAGAAGATTCCAAAAGGTGAAAGGGAAGAAATCTTTGGGCCCTTTAACCCCAAAAGTGGGGAAAGAAGGGCATTAACGAAGAAAGAGTCTTCCAAGGGGGAAGTCTCCAAAAACAATGTCCAAGTGGTGGAACAACTTGGATCCACCTCTGACTCCTCATAATTAATTGAAAACAAAGAGGGAAATCTAGAGGTTGTCAACATTCTGAAAAAACCAATTAAGGCTTCGAAATGGACAAAAGATTCCAAAAGAGCCCAAGAGCCTTTGGAGGCTCAAGTAGCTCAAGAAGATCAAGCAACAAAGTAAGCCCAGGAAGCTAGGTTGTAACTTGAAGTTGAAGAGATCTTCCAAGTTGCAAGAGAGACAAATCAGTTGGAATTGGGAGTGGAATGGGCCAAGTTTAAGGCCCAACAAGTTGAAGAAGGTCCTTCCGCACTGTCCATGAATGCCATGGCTAAGGCCACAAAGGTGCTAGAAGACCTTGTGGTTAATGAAAAGGAGACCAACATGCAACTATCCTTGGAGTTAAGGGAGGCTCATAAGGAGAAAGGGGTTAAGCCAAGTGGGGAAGTTGTAAAGGCCATGAAGACCCAAACGCTAAATCCTTTCATGGGAAAGGATACCAAGGCAAAAAAGGTTAGGTAGTGGGCACTCCAAGTGGAGGCTTATTTTGAATCCCAAGTAATCAACATAGATGTGGATCGACTTACATCGGCACAATCTTTTCTAAATGACCACCCTTGGAGTGGTGGACGACACAAAAGGATGCCGAGTTAAACCTAATGGGGAATTTGCCTTGGAATGTGTTTAAGGTTAAGTTGAATGAAAGGTTCATCCCTCACAACTAGATCTTAAAAGATGGGCAAGAATTTTTGAACTTGCACCAATTTGATGTAACTAGAGCAATGGGAAGGTATGTCCAAACCTTTACATCCTTGTTAAACTTCATTCCAATGAAGGAAAAGTATGCGCAAAAGGTGGCCTTCCTACATGGCTTGTAGCCTTGAGCTTGCAATGCCATTTTGCAAAGGAGTGAGGTCCCTGTAACTTGCTAAGAAATGATGAAGGTTGTGAAGTGCATGGAATATGATTCCATGCGTAGGAAGGCGGGAATGCCATTAGTTTTACAACTCAACAAGAAGGTTAATATTGGAAATATAACACAAATTGCAAGTGGCCTAAAGAGAGGTCAGAAGAGGAAGTGGGATAAGAACCCACCCAAGGAAAAAAAAACTTTAGTAGAAAGCAAGCTATAGGGTGTTGCCAAAGTTCAATGTTTCAATTGTGATGAGTTGGGGCATTTTGCTAAGGACTATGAAAAGGTAAAATAGGATTGTGCACAAAGGGGGTACATCACATGGGGGTTTCATTGTAAAGGCACCACCTTTTAAATCACCCTAGTGGCTTAATAAAAAAAAACTACAATAATTCAAGGCTCAAATAAATGATTTAATGGAATAGGGATACATTAAATGACACACCCACAAATTCCTTGGTAGACTCAATTTCGAGTCCAAATGTGAAAACAGTGGAAGGATAGAATTGGGGCATGCCCCCTGGTTCATAGCACTTTAAGGGTAAAGGGGCATATTAGAGCTTTAGGATGGGGACTAGGAAGAGTGACAAACAATTCAATTACTCACATAGACCTACACAAACCAAACAACAAGTTAGTTATGCATCATTGGACAACTTTTGGTGCACGGATGAGCCATGGGCAACCATAGACTCACAAAATTCACCATGGCCTGAACTTGAGGGAAACCACCACCTTCCCCCTTATAATATTTTTTATGCTTGGCCACAAGGCTAGCACCCTAGTGTCATTTTGTCTTGGGATTCCCAAGTTGGAGTCCTGAAATTCCCGAAATTACGACTCTTGTGTCTTTGGAGGCCCATAACTTCTTTTGGAGACTTCCGATCGAAATGAGGTTTAAAGCAGAGTTATAACCCTCATTAAAATCTTTCTAATGATATATGTCATGCCACCTTCACGCAAGGAAATCAAGGCGATTCCCAACTTTTAATAGACGGGAGTAAAACTACCAATTTGACTCCCAACCCTTCTTTTGGCCATAACTAATGCACCCCCAAGCTCCTTAATGGACTCAAATGTGAATTCAAACTGAAAATAACGAAAGAGCAAAGAGTTGAGGCACGTTCCTTGGCTCATAGCACTTAGAGGGGTAGAAGGGCGTGTTGAAGTTCCAGGATGGGACTAGGAAGAATGAGAAGCACTTAATCACTCACATGAACTTGCACAAAACCAAATAACAAGTTAGTTAATGCATAGTTGTAGCACTTTTGATGTTAGGACGAGCCACAAACAAATTTGGACTCACAAGACTCACCATGGCCCGGACTTGGGGGAAGCCACCACTTTCTCCTTTATAGTATATTTTGTGCCTCTCCATGAGGCTCACATCCAAATGACTTTTTGTTTCGAGACTCCCAAGTGGGAGTCCCGAAATTGCCAACGTTGGGACTTTCGTGACTTTGGGGCCCCATAACTTTGTGTGTAGACCTCCGATTGAGATGAGGTCTAAAACAAAGTTGTAGCCCTCATCAACAGATTTCCAACAGTATGTCGCACTCCACCTGCACACAAGGAAATTAGGTCGATTCTTGACTTTTAATGGTTGGGAGTCAAACTGCCAATTTGACTCATGGCCCTTCTTTTGGCCATAACTTATGTTTCAAATCTCTAAATGGGTGATGCAAACCCATTTTAGACATCTACATTTTAATAACTTTTTAATGATATAAAGAACTCCTCAAGACATTGGGTTTGGCCCTTGTAATCACTCTTTGAATTGGGACTCCAACTCCCAAAGTGGAAGCTCCTTTGGGAGTGTGAGGGTTCATTCCTTCACATTTTCCTTCACTCTCGGGCTTTCCTTTTGGCTCACAACCTTGCAAGCCCTTGCCTTGGTCATGAGCCCAAGGCTAGGGTTCTCGACTTTTAATGGTCGAGAGTAAAACTACCAATTTGACTCCCGGCCTTTCTTTTGGCCATAACTTATGTTTTAAGAACCCAAATGGGTGATGCAAGCCCATTTTAGACATCTCCGTTCCAAGATATTTTTAATAATATAAAAAACCTTTTAATCCAATGAGTTTTGACCCCTGCAATTGTTTTTTGAAAAATTAAAAGCCCACTGGAACTCTAACCCCCAAAGTGGGAGCTCACTTGTGAATGTGGGGGTTCATTCCCTCACATGCTCTTGCACTTTCGGGAGCATGAAATGTGACTCGTGGGCTCACTCTTGGCTCACACCTTTGCAAGCCCTTATTTTAGTTGTGAGCCAAAGGCTAAGGTTGCGAAATTAAGCCAAATAAATCGCCTTATGGTTCACCCATCTTGTTTATGGATTAAAATGATGGGAAATTATGCATGTGCATATATTACAACACCTTGAACAAAATCATTATTAAAAGTAATTACCCCTTGCTTTGAATCAATAATCTTTTTAATCGTCTAAATGGGGCTTCTTATTTTAATTATATCAACTTGAAATCGAATTATTATCAAATCCATGTGCAAGATGTGAATGTAGAAAAGATGGCCATGAGGACAAGGTATGGCTCTTACGAGTTCTTGGTCATGTCATTTGGGTTGTATAATGCCTTGTCAACTTTCACAACCTTGATGAACTCAATTTTCCATAAGAAATTAGATAAATTCATAATCATTAATATAGATGACATCTTGGTGTATTCCAAGTTTGTAGAGGAACATGCGTCACATTTAAAATTTCTGTTACAAAAGCTCAAAGAAAAAAGTTATATGCCAATCTAGCAAAAAACGAATTTGCAAGTTCAAAAATGGATTTTTTTGGACATGTGTTGTCCCGGGAAGGGGTGAAGCCCAACCTAGGAAAATTGAATCAATTAAAGAATGCCAAAATTCAGTTTCAGCAAAAGGGGTTAGGTCATTCCTAGGATTAGCCATTTTCTACAAGAAGTTCATTAAAAAAAAATTGCATTGGCAAATTCTCTCACTGACCTCTTGAAGAAAAAGGGTTCGTTCAAATGGAAGGATGAACAACAAAGTGCATTCAACTTCTTGAAAGGGAAGTTGTTATTAACATTAGTTCTTCAATTCCTAGATTTTGCAAAGCTTTTTGAAATGCACATGGATGTAAGTGGCTTTGTGATAGGTGCGGTCTTGATGCAAGAAGGACACCTAATCAGCTTTGAAAATAAAAAGCTAGTGGGGGCCGAATTAAGATGGCCAATTCATGAAAAGGAATTGTTTGTGGTAATGCATTACTTAAAGGCATGGCAGCACTACCTAGGATTTCATAAAACCAAAATCTTTACAAATAATGTATCCTTGAGATATTTAGAAACCCGACCACAAGCCATGGAGAAGCAATTACGGTGGCATAATACCTTGGCCTTTATGAACATCAAGTTGATCCATAAGCATGACAAAGACAATGTAATGTTAAATGCATTAAGTCACAAAGAGGAATACCAAGGGGAGATGTTCTGGGAGAGTATTCAAATTTTATGAACCATGTTCGTCAAAGAAAGGAATCTAGGAAGAAATATACAAAAAGTGTATGTGGAAAATTACTTAATGTAAAATTATTTTAATGACATGTGCCAAAAAAAAAAGGTGAGAAGGATCACCCTTCTAGACGGATTGCTAAGATGGAAACAATCATAAATCTATGTGCCAGATGAAAAGTTGTGCACAAAGGTTATATAAGAAGTGCATGACACACCCATGGCAAAACACCATGGTGAGAAAACAATAAGGGAATATTTGGGGAAAACTTTTTATTGGCCTGAAATGAAGGAAGATGTAGAGCATTACGTTCACATGTGCATAAAATGCCAAAGTACCAAGTCGGTACAAAAGAAGAAGTTCAAGTTATATAGGCCCCTCCCAATCCCATCAAGTCCATTTGAAAGTGTTTCAATGGATTTCATGACATGTCTCTCAAAATGGGAGGTGATGGATGCCATCTTTGTGGTGGTAGACAAGTTTTCGAAATTAACAAAGTTTACACCAACCCAAATAAACACCATAGCAGCAAGGATGGCAAAGTTATTTTTCAACATGTGGGTCCAACATAATGGGATGCTAGAGGTCATAGTGAGTGATTAGGATGTGAAATTCAAGTCAGAATTGTGGATGTTGTTAATGGACATTGTTAATGAAGAAGGCAAGGAAAAAATTAAAATTTAGCATCACCTTCCATTTCAAACTAATGGCCAAACAGAAAGAGTGAGTGGGATATTGAATCAATATCTTTGTAATTATATTGCCAATGATCATAAAGATTGGGCCAACCATCTAAATTTGGTTGAATTTTGTTACAACTCCACAAAACATTCAACCACAACAATGAGCCCCTTTGAGTTGGCCTTGGGAGTTGAAGCAAAACAACCCATGGTTTTAACCATTCCTAAAACAAGAAGCACTTACCATGAAGGCGGTAAGGAGGCCAAAAAGATGGCCAAAGAACATGAAAAGAAGAAAGCATAGGCCATCAAGCTCTTAGAAAATGTGCAAGCAAATTATGAAAAATAAACCAACAAATCACAAAGGCACATAGAATTTGAGGTGGGGGACCTAATGTGTTTAAACATTAAAGACTTTAAGATGCTCAAAACTTTGGTGAATAGGTTCGTTCTAAAGTATGCGGGCCTGTCGCAACCCCACTTTGAGGGAAGTGTGAGGTCGCCACTCACACTCCCGAAAATGGGACTTGGGAGTCCTCTAGGACTCCTGAAAACTCAAAGCACAATTGCAGGGGTCAAAACACTTTGCATTGATGTGTTCTTTATACTGTTAAAAAGGTATTGAAGTGTAGATGTCCAAAATGGTCTCGCATGAGCCATTTGGACATCTTCAGCACAAGTTATGGTCGAAAGAAGGGCCGGGAGTCAAATTGACAATTTGGCTCCCGACCACTAAAAGTCAAAAATCGACCCGATTCCGATGCGTGCAGGTGAAGTGCGACACACCATTGAAAATCTCTTGAGGAGAACTACAACTTTGGTTTAAACCTCGTCCCGATCCGAGCTTGGGGCGAGAAGTTATGAATGCCCAAAGTCCCGGGAGTCCAAACCGGGACAATTTCGGGACTCCACTTTGGGAGTCACGGGAAAAAGAGCCATTTGGATGCAAGTGTGGTGGAAAGCTACAGAGAATACTATATGGGGGAAGGTGGTGGTTTCCCTCGAGTTTAGGTTGTGGTGAGTCAAGTGAGTTCAAGGTTGCCCGTGGCTTGTCCCAACACCAAAAGGGTGTAAAATGAGTTCTAACCAACTTGTTGGTTGGATTTGGATGCAAGACCGAATAACTAAGTAGCTTGTCCCTTTTCCTAGTCTAATCCCGAAGCTTTCAGCATGCCCCTCTCAGCCCCCTTTAGTGCTGGAAACTGGGAGTGTGCCCCAAGTCCTTCCCAATTCCGCAATTTGAGCAAATTAGTCCCAACTTGGGCCTAACCAAGGACTTAGGAGCATGTCAGGGCCTTTATAAAATCATTCACAAACCCCAACCCAATGTGTACATTTTGCAACTCCCGATGATGTTGGTAGCCCACCCGACTTTCTATGTGTCCAAGTTGAAGCTAATTCATGAAGAAAAGAAAAAAAAGGATCGGAAACAAACCTATCACCTAGGATTTGACCTGATCGAACATAAGCTCATAGGGGAAGTGGAGTACATCCTACCTACAAGATAGACCTAGCAAATTAGCAAACAATATTTGGTCAAGTGGAAAGGATGTCACCCAAAAGAGTCATAGTGGGTTAAATTCATTCATTTAAACCATTTGCTGAAAATGGTTGAAAAGTTCGAACAAGAGCATGGCCATGAGATGGGCAATAAGAAAGTGCATAAAGATAAGTCCAATATATCAACATAACGTTGATGAAGACATCAACTTCTAGAAGGTAGAGGGTGAAAGAAAAACCTAAAAGAATGGACATATATCTAAATTGAAGCTAAGGCAAGACGATAATCAGTTTGAGGTAAAGATATATGAAATAAAGTAGACCATGGAAGAAGTAAATGAAGGTTGAATTGAAGTGATGACAACCAACAAAAATGGACCTAATGAATTGAACTCGAAAGAAATTTTTTTAAATGTTCAATTAAGTAAGATTATGGTAATGATGCATTCACATTAAATGGCATGCCCCCAAACTAAGAATAAACTTGTGGGGCGAGGTTTCCAATGCATGGAGTTGTGAACCATGTCATTTTAAGGCAAAGGGGGTTTAGTTTGGCTAAGCCCAAGTTGGCACTATCTATTGACACATTTTATAGTCATACCTTGATGTGCTCACGTAGGGTCACCAAAAGAACATACCTAAGCATGAGACTTAACCTTCAAGTGTTTTGAAGGGGCCCAAATAGGGGGATTGTTGCTTGGTAAGAGAAGCGAACCCAAGACAAGTGTGTGGTGCAATTTAGGGAATCGACATACAGATGGACAAAAAATTTGTCTAAGATTCTTCTTGCATCTACAAGGGTGGAACCTAGGATGTGAATGGTACTTAACTCAAGAACTAACTACTCTTTTAAAGGCTTGAGGTAAGAGGGTGGCAAAAGGGGTGGTTTGCCATGACAAGGGTGACATGTTAATTGTGTCTACGGGGATGTAAACCTCCCAAAGGTGGGGGTGAATGACATGCCATTTTGCTTAAAAAGTGTTTTAAGCGAATGTGGGCTTCATATCAAGACCACTTTAGTGGGGCACTAAAGTGATATGAGAGTTAGGCCGTGAATGGCTTTGCAAGGTTCGACTCCTCTAAGAGTCGGGATATGTTTAGACCTCGGGGTCCAAATGGGCTAAGGCAAGAGCTAGGCCTCTCGCCAACTAAAAAAAACAATTGGGGGTTATTTTCGAGATTATGATGCAAGGCACTATCCCTTTAAAACCTTCAACGGTTGATTAAACAATGTCTTGGATCACATAAAGGGGTGAGCCCACTAAAGCACCTTGGACGATTAGGAGTTGTCCCTTTAAAGCGTCAGGGCCACCAAGAAAGGGTTGGTCTAAGGATGACTCAAGTTGTCCGAGTTTAAGTCCTTTAGGCCAATTCGAAAAGTTGATCCTGGAAGGCCTTTGAGTTGACCTAGGGCTGATTTGACTTACGGCCATGTGGATCAACTCTAGGAATCAAGCTCGGGCCAGCTCCAAGTTAAGCTAAGACTTAGCCTTGAGAGCAGGGTCTAATGAGTCTAAGTCCATCCTGAACAATTGAGACTTTGAGACTAATCAAGTGTGCTATGGGGTGCATAGGTGCTAGGAGCTAAAGGAGTTGACATGAAAGGAGCTTGACAAGGCTTAAAGAGTGCAAGGTGACAAATGAAAAAGGGCGTGTCATAGGGTCTCTGACTTCAAATGTAACATTTCCTCAGTTAATTATTAGTTTTAAGAGGTCTTACACAAGACTTGATGGTCCCAATGTACGTTCACCTTCTAGTTAGGAACAATCTTTTAGAGAGCATTTCATGTTCACGTTGACAATTAGTGACCTATAAATTTTAGTAATGCATAGGGCTGCCTACTCCCCAGGGTCTCCCTTAATTTGAAGGTCATAGCCTTCAAAGTGGTAGCTTGAGGGTGTAAACCCCAAAAATTATGGGAGACCCAAGGGACCATGCCTTCCCTAGTGTAAAACATGATTTTTTTAAAAATTCAAATGGTGGAAGGTTTGCATGTGATCAATGGAAGGCTCCTTCAATTGATGAACAAATTGTCCATGTGAGGAGGTCTTGTAACCAAAAGAAAGTGGAAAACAAAACAATAGACCTAGCCACATACAATGGGCTGGAGCATAATTGGATTTTTTGGTATCCTACAACAAACAACATCTCCTACCCTTTTCTCTTGCTCTCATGTCACAAAAAACTCCTGCCTGCGTTCATTGATCTTCAACAGAACCAACTTATGGATACACAATTGGCAAAGCAGTTACAGAATCCAAAATTTACACCTTACATCCACTTGAATGGCCAGAAACAATTAGCTACCTAACTCCAATGCATATCATCAAAATCAAGAATCTATTGAGGTATGGCCTTTGAGGTCAGAAATTTCAAGGTTCACTCGATCCATTGAACCGCTAATGCATTCCCCATTGAATGCAACAATGCAGCGTGCTTCCATTCTTCCTGTCTGAAAACCTAAGACTTGGAGACTCTTGAATCTAAATGCATTCTGAATCACCTGATTTTGAAGAGTAGATACCAAGCTCGCCTAAAGCCACTCAATGGGACAGACTCTTATGCAAGAATGAACGGTAGATTTTTTCTTTCAAGTCCTTTCTTCACTTTTACTCTGTATACTCATTCTGTCCACCTTAAGGATACCCCTTGAGGTTTTTGGTACTCACTCAGACAATTGCCAACAACATAGATGCCTACAACACAAATGCAAGGTACTGTAACACAAACTCCCCACTCCAAGATGCTCACTTTTTTCAATATGCCCCCTAGTTCTACGGCTCGGACCCCTCAGTTCTTCATCATTCCTTGGCATCAACCCCTCATATCTATTCTCACAATGACATTCACAACTACTCAGCTAAGTTATTGGTGCAGCAAAGAATTTCAACAACCAGCCAAGTAGTCAGCAAAAACAACAACCAAAAACACCTCCCCTTCTTCCTTCCTCATACTCCCTCTTATGCTTCCTCATGACGTCCCTTCCGCCAAACCATCTTCAAT
>Ga0116231_10004855_pt1 | contig 26959 bp, 13 predicted proteins | sample S1TSphgellanicum_2_FD_89695 | JGI IMG/M metagenome (GOLD analysis project Ga0116231, IMG submission 89695) | Host-associated microbial communities from peat moss isolated from Minnesota, USA - S1T2_Fd - Sphagnum magellanicum MG | ecosystem: Host-associated > Plants > Peat moss > Unclassified... | reverse complement strand
GGTAGTCTTGGTCAATACAAAAAAAAAAAAAGTTTGATTCTGGGTTGTCCAAGGCCTAAATATTTTTTTTCTGGTCTACCAAATCTTTTGCCTCAAAAAATCAGATTGCCCCTGATTTCTTTTTTCTCTGGAGTTAGTTACATCTGGGGAAGCGCCTCAAAAAATCAGACTGCCCCTGATTTTTTTTTCTCTCGAGTCAGTTACATCTAGGGAAGTTACATATGGGGAAGCGCTTCAAAAAATCAGACTGCCCCTGATTTCTTCTTTTTCTAGAGTCAGTTACATCTAGGGAAGTGCCTCAAAAAATCAGACTGCCCCTGATTTTTTTTTTCTCTGGAATCAGTTATATCTGGGGAAGTTACATTTGGGGAAGCCCCACAGGGAACGGGCAATGACTGGAAGAATTTTCCAGGCACTGCCCACACAGACATACAGACAGACACCACTGTTGCTTTAATATATAAAATGGACCCATTATGATGAACGATTTTTCATTAAGTGCCAACGAGACTACCAAAAGTCTATCCTAGAATGTAGGCAATGTTATCAAAAATGTGGTCTATTATTGATTCACATTAATATATACATACTAAAGTTATCAAAAAAATCACCTTACCTTTGGCATATCGTTGGGCTTGCTTTTGTCATTTCATGTCAAATTTTGAAACATTCTTAAAATCACCCATGTAAAGGACCAAAATCAAAACTCAACATGACACTCTTTCTCACTAGTTTCAACAAAGTCCATCATAACTTGCAATTTATTTTTTTTTATCTTGGTTATTTTGTTGTTTGTTGCAATGTCTTGTGCCCTTTTTTTATTTTGCTTTTACATTTTTTTGGGTTTGTTTACAAGTTTATTTCTTCATCATCGTTATAGTCACCACCTTCTTTGGGCTTGGAGGTGTTTGGAGCACTAGAATTTGATTGTTTGGAGCATTGCAATCTTCCATTCCTTTTTCAATATTTTCTTTATATTTTTTATTGCTTTTTTTCCTTGCATATTTAAGTTTTTATCATCTTTGTTGTCGTTGTCTTCAAGCTCAAAATTGTTTGGACTGCAAACAACATGATTTTTCTTTGACTTGTTGCAACATCTTGTGCCTTTTGTTTCCTTTCACTTTTATTTTCTTTTGTTTTTCTTCTACGATGTTTGGTCTTGGGTTGTAAGTTTTTTGCAACAAGTTTAACATTGTCTTTGTCATTTCCTTCTTCAAGCTCAAAATTATTTGTAGCACCATAATTCAAACATAAAACTTTGTTTCATCAATGTTTTATTGTTCAAGAAGGCATACAACTGAAAGGGATGTGGTATTATGGTATTGATGGTGGAGCAGAGCAGCAGGGAAGAAGTAACAATCTTTGAGAAGGTGAAAACATGTTAGGGATTAAGAAACTTTGGTACATTGAACACCAAAGTCTTATGGGCTCTTATGCAACCTTCCCATTTTATTTGGAAATCGAAGTTTTAAGAAAATTTGATGTTAAGTTACCAAGGTATTAACATTTCCTTAACATCAAATTACAACAGCTGCCACACAAGCAACCACATCAGATTTGAAGTTATGTATGAGTGTGAAGTTGTTGATTTAGGAAGACTTTTAACACTGAGTTATCAGCTACTCACCCTCAGGTCTGAATGCAGCTTTAGAATACAAATTTGAGCAAAGAATATCTATTGATAACATATCGGTTTAAATGGTACTCTTAAGAAGATGATAGCCAGTGGGCACCATTCCTGGTCACTTTGCCAGGAGGAAGAGTAGAACTCGATGGTGGGAATATATCAAGGGAAGCAGGCTTAGAAGGACACATTGGAAAGTTCAATAATTGGGAAGGAGAAGAAAACTGATTGACTTGGGCCACAACACTTTGCCATAACTTCCAAAAGCTTAACACTGTAGAAAGCACATGTATCACCATTTTAGTAACCACATGTACAATTGTACTTGTAACAAGCTCTGACCTCTTTAGAGTTGCCATTAGTTTATACTTGTCAATGGTGCTTTGGGCTAACTCTGGTGGGTGGTAGCTAGTAGCTTCTTACAAGTAGTCTATTGCAAACCAGTTCACTTTAAAGGTGTTATATGGGGTTTCTAGAAGCAATGGCTGACAAAATATCAGCAAAATCATGTTTAAGGTATTGCACTAGATTTTGAGTCGGAAGTTGGTCGGGTATAACATATAAACCTATGGTTGGATTAGGCACATGGTAATGGTTCTAATCCAACAGTTGTGGAGAGTCTTCCTACACCACTTTTCGTAGCGACTTTAGTATTATAAAGTATGCCAAATGCACGTACCAAATATTATGATATTCTGCATCACGTCTTTTGCTTTTCTTGTTACTGCTGGAAACTAAATTGTCAAACTTGTAACCCATTAAACTCTAAACATGGCCATAGCAGCTAGAAGCCAACCCTAAACCCTAAAGCCACGGTTTGAAGTCACAATGAAAATTTGCATTTTTTCATGTGATAAAATGTCAGTTAGGGCTGAGAAGCTTTTAAAAAATCTTTACTCCTAACCAGGGTTTTGCTCTCACATTTTGTGATGCTGAAAATTTGGTGAATTTTCCCCCTCAAAAAAAAAGGAAAATTAGTCAAGTTTATATTAGAAAAAATATATATTTCTCAATTTTTTGGTTGAAAAAATGAAAAAAAATTCCAGAAGAAAATCATTGCTCCCAACAACCCACATAATAAATAAAAGTGTAGAGGAAATTTATATTGTTGCTATTTAGGTGACTTAGATTCTTTTGTTCATGTCATAGATAATGGGGTGGGTTGTCCAAATATGATGAATGAGTGAATGGATGGATGGATGGATGGATGCCCACTAACTTACCATCACTCATGGGCAGACTTTGTTCATTGGCAAGTTGATTGGCATGCAGCAGCAGTAACTCAAATAAGGTTCAAGAACTTGCATGATTTTTCAATCCAGTTCTGACTTTGCAGGCTACTTAATTACTACTGGGGCCCACTGAGGCCCACCTTCAAAAATAAGCTGGGAGATGGAACTGTGGACTGTGCATTATACAGTTCAGTGAACAGCTGCTGATGATGCTTGCTGACAACAAGGGTGTTCTGCAGGGACAATATGACACCAATTCTGACAGACCATGGGCAAAAGGCTTTTAATTGTATGGTGATAGATGTTGTGTAGATGAACTTGGCAATAGGAAGAAAACCCTTGTATATCAATAAGGTAGGGATGGGAACCCATCCATAAGAAGTACAAGGCTAATAAAAGCTCAAAAACACATGTCAGAAAAGCACAAGACATCACTAATACATTAATAAAATAAAAGAATCACAACTAAGAAGACGTCATCTATCACAAATCAGCTAACACAAATCCATGAAGGAACATTCGTTGTGATGTGTTGAAGAAATGAGGAATCCCTCTCAAGTGTGGGAGCACCTTGAAAACTCATTATGGCCTACTCACACTCAAGAGTTATGGACACACATTGTCAATAATAAGAAATAAGCATTGGCGAGAGCTAATAGTGGGAGCTTTTCTTTGAAGTATTAAAAAGGATAGCCCTTTCATGTTTTGAGGTGGCTAGGCATGAGGGTTATAGCTTGAGTGGTAAGCATAGAAAAGCATGAAGGAGCCAAGTGGGCTACCCTCCTCTTAAGTAAGGCATTGGATGTTTTATTCTTTTTTATTATCTTAATTCAATTCTTTTTTAGTCTGTCTATCTATCCATTCCCCACCACTGTCAATCATTTTAGTTCAACCATCTTTCTACTTAATGTTGTCCAGTTCTTGATTTCAAAAGGAACCTTCAATTATATATTTTTAATAGGTTTTGGATGGAATCTTTGATTCAATCTTGAGATTGATTCCTTAATTTTCAAACCTTTTGATTTTGATCATTTTCACAAAAGAATTAGAACCAATCCAGCTTGTTCAAGAGCCCTCTAAAATAGTCTCCTTGACTATTGTTATCAAATTAAAAAAGAAAAAACATACCAATGATTTACATCTTGCGAATCCTCAAAGTTCAAGAAACAATTGTCTCCCCCTCTACATGAACATATTAAATGTCAATGTCCCCATCAATTCATTAGCATTAACCATATTAAGTTCAACAAGTTGACATTGGGGAACCTTAAAGAATCTGGAGGATTCACACTTGAAGAACCTTGAGCCCATGTAAGAAAGTTACTCTTTTGGATCTTAAGTTATAAGAATCATCAAGTTTCCCCAAGTCAACATTAGCTCTTCCATTTCCTTTGAAAGGGTAAAAGAAACCCCCTGAAATCTTGATTGGCAAGCTAACAAGTGCAACACCAAATATGAATTTTACTTCAATAAGACTGGTAACAAACCAATGATGGATCCAAGGCCTTAACCTAAGACTTCCTCCATGAGAATCAAAAATATGGATAAGGAAAATAATTTGTCATCTCAACCTATCTCAACTATACTACCAAGATCCCAATTTTGACATTGTGAACTTTATTTTGATGTTCTTTGGGTGGGGGTTTGAGCCCAACTTTTCCAATTTCTAAACCCTTTGGCTCCAATTGTACCAAAAGAATTTAAACTGAAGAACCTTCAACCCTAGTTCAAAAATTGGGTCTAGTCCCATGTACACACTGCACACTCCCGAATGCTTGAGATTGTATAGGCACAAAGTTTTCCAACAAATTAAAATAAGGATTTATGTAAGTACTTTATTCAACAATAATTAAAGTTAAAACTTAATTATAATGTTTGGCTAATTTATTAACTTTTGAGAAAAAAATGAACCTTCCTACTTTGAAATCCTCACTTTTTATCAAGAATTTTTTTCATGATTTTGGTTCTAGTTTCAAATCTAATAAAAGATTAGTTCCATGATCCAATTCTTGTGCCGATTCTAACAAAATGAAATCAACTTGGGTTTGGGTCACAAGAACTTGAACCTAAACCCCCTAATTTTTAAGTCTTCCAAAACAGATACCCTCACAAGCTTGAAATATACCAAATTTCGGCAAGTATCAGGAAAAAATTGTTGGTTCTAATTCCAATGCATAAGAACCAAATTGGAATTGAGATCAGTTTTCATAATCAAAATCAGATTTTTAGATGAATATACATAGATAATTATAGAATTAAATCAAATATGTTCTTGGCTTCTTTTAATGTGAGGGACCAGAATGAGAATACATGTTTTTGGAAAAAATGATTAAATTAAAGAGGTTAACTGACAATTAACTATCCATTCTAATTTGAATAAGTGAAACTTAGAGTAGATACAAGTTCAATTTTCAAAAACCAAAATCAAAATGTATTTTTTTGAAAATCTAAACCAAGAACTAAATTCTTGACTCTGTTTATGTGTGAAAATAAAATCAAGATGATCATAATATAGGTTTTAGAATCAAATTGGAACCAAGATACTTTTAAGTTATTACTTAGAACATGAAACAAAAAAATTCATAAAAATAAAGAACTAGCCAACAATGGAAATATACCAATGGTGTGAGGTTTTTTTATTTCCCATAAAACTAGCAATTTTGGGTAATTGAGTTTTCAAATTTTAAAGAATTGGGTGGTTTTGATTTTTAGAAATTTTAAATTTTTAAAGAACTATTTGATTATGGGGGTTTGGAAATTTAAATGCATGGTTCCTTAGGCTAGGTCTTTTATAGAAACTTAACCAATATATAATAAGGTTCTCAAAGGTTCTCAAATAAAGCCCTTGACCTAGATGTAGCCCATTAATAATTAGAGCTGAAAAGCTAGTTTTGTAGGGTGAGTTTTTGGGAGAAACATGATTTGTTACATGAACTAGTTTTGAAGCAAAGCCCTTAACTAATTACATTTTATTGTTTATTAAACTAGGGAAGGTTGGTTATTTTAATTAACAATGAATGTTTAGAATGAACAATGAACATCCTTTTATTGAAGGAAAAGCCTTTTGAAATCACCCATCTTTCAATGAATCATTCTAAAAGGAACAAATATTCTAAATTTTTAAAAACATCATGAATGCACAAATTACAAATCCATCCATGAAGCTTCTATAAGACCATTCAGAGAAATGATTTAGTGGAACATATCAAAATGCTAGTTTAAATTGAATTTGAAAGATTATATATATATATATATATATATGTAAAGATTTTACAAAAAGAAAAAAAGTAAAATTGTTAGTTATTAAACTATATAATTTCAAATAAAATTCTAAGATGCATGGCTCAATTGGCCTCTACCAAATTAGTTTGGTAGATAATGAAAAACATTCACAACTTTAAACTAGATAAAAATTCAATATTGACTCTACCACATATTTCAACATACAAAGGAAAAATTTGTTATAGGATAAAAACAACATCAATTGCAAAAAGAAAAGCATTGAACTATAGAAAATAATCAACTTTTGCAAATGAAAAGTGATATTATACAAAAATATATCACAAACTTTTTATCCTCTTTAGTTTGTGATTAATTCTTAGAGCGAGAGAAAGAGAAAACATCAATTCATGTTGTTTCAAATATTCTTTGAATGGTGGTGCTTTCCTTTTCAAAAAGTTATCAAAGGAGTTCAATAAAGGCAATGCCAACCACAAATGGCACCCTATGCCAATCTTGTTAATGATTCGTTTAGAGGTCATTGTCCTATAACTATTAGGATATGTTGAATAATATTTTTCTTAAAGTTGTCAATTCAATATGCCAATGGTTACTGAAGGCACAAAATTCAAATTTTAGGAACTTTTTTTGTAATTTAATGGCTTTTACTTTAGAAGGAGAGAATAGAGAGCCATGAAGAGGTAGTAGTAAGGAATTGGGGTCAAAGAGTAAAGAATGCAAATAGTATTTTGAAAGAGTGATGATTTGAAATGGCAAACCAACATGCACATGTGGTAGCTAAAATGAAGCACATAAAAGAAACATGTAGTTGCAAATCACACTTCAAGCTTTTTGAGAAAAAAAAAGAAAAACTAAATAACAAGACACAAGACACATGATGCACAAAAGATGAAAAACAAAATACAACAAAACATAAAACACACACATTGAATATTTTTCACCTTCATCTAATGCACTTGCAATATTTGAGCAAAAGCTTATGTAAAAGCATAAAAGGAAGCGTTAATGTACATGGCATTCATTCTTGCTGTTTCAAATTCAAATTCAAGAGCAAATCCAAGTGCAAATTTGTGGTTGCCAGTTACACATACACTCTTTCCATTGCATTCAAAGCTTAAAGTTCAAACTTGAAAACCTAAAAAAACCCCTTAAACCTTTTTTTTTTAATCAATGATTTCAAACACCATGCAAGTTGGGTTTCGTTCAAAGAACCTTAGCTATTTTTTATGTCAAGATGAAGGTGGGTTTGAATCTTTCAATTTTCAAATATTTAGATCAAAATAACAAAAGGTATGAAGTTTTTGGGATTTATTAGGTTAGAGTTTAGGGTGGTAGTTTGGTTGCAAATCAAATATGCACCCAACATTGAAATATATTAGTGTTCAATTTTTGCTTTCAAAAGCAACCTTTCAACCTGATTTTAACTCCTTTTTTTTTAATGCAAACTTAATTCCAATTTTGAAATTGGTTCTTTAGATTTAAAAAGTCTTTGGGTCCAATAATTTTCACAAAGAATTAAAACTAGTTTGGTTTAAGACAAGGTCTAAATCTATCTCCATTAAACATAACTAAACAACAACAATAATAAAGTAATTAATTTGTTCAAATAGTGCACACATTCAAAAACTCAAGGTTATATAGTTTTAGTTATGTACAATCAATCAAATGCAATAACATGTTTAAAATGTAGGGTCAAGTTTTTACTTTTCTTCAATAAAATTGTACTAATATCCCTAGAGAACCTAAACCTTTTTTAAACAAACACTATTACAAAATGTGAGTGCAATTCGTTACATTCCCACTAGATTTTGAATGCATTCACCTTCGATCTAAAGAACTTAGAACCTAATTGTTACCCATATTTTATTTGTAATGGATGACAAAACTTGACAAGTGACAAGCCAATAGGTGGATTAGCAAAACATGTGGTTGACAAAAAAGATAGTTGTTAACAAGTAGTTTTTGAAAATTTTGGACTATTATTATTTATACTAGCTAGTTATTGTTTAAATGGTTTAATCAAGATATTTATTTTGAAATTAACATGTATATAAATAGGACAAGAAGAAAAAAAACCTTCTATTTTTTAATTTTTAAAAAAAAAACTTGAATGGAAAACTTCTACATTTCAAACTTGCATTCTATTTGTGCAACTTGTGAATGTTTTTTTTTTTAGAACTTTGATTCATACTAAGAATTTGAATTTTTGTTGTTGCACTTACATGTTGTTGTTGTAGATTTAAATTTGTTTTAGAAATATAAGTTACAAAAAACTTTGATGGGAATAATCAAAAACCATTAAGACTCACTTAAACCTGTTGAAATTCAAAAATCTTTTAACACTGGAATATACCAATGTTGGGTAGGTATTAAAAAATTTTTGGGTTTCAAGCCAGTTTTCAATTTAATTTTCAATTTGAAATTGAATTCTTCTCATTTTGAGTAATATCTAGCACTTTGAAAAGCCACCGGGTTTGGTGCCAATTTCAATAATATAAAAATTCAGTGAATTTAGAACATTTTTCTGTTTTTACAATTCCTAAGTAATACATCAATGTCCAACCACAAATTTTTGGAAAGGTGAACCCCATAGTTTATTTGTTTCAAATTTTCAACCACCCACATAAGTAACTTCTACCAAGAAATGTAGCAAATGACTAGGGTAAAGATGTTAGTGTCCAAACAAAGGCTGGTGTCCGAAGACCCTTACCAAGTAGATGAACCCCCCATTGGCATACTCCCATTTCATGACCACCATTTAATAAGGGCCCTATCACCAAACAATTGGTCTTGAGGTTTTGTGTTTGGAAATTATGGCTTTTGTCTTTGGTGATGGGTGTGAATTACAACCCAAATAAAATATTGTTGTCCTACCTTATATGTGTTATGTTTGGTCATGGGTGTCAACTAACACTCTTTAATGCACACAATTGAAGGGTAGAAGGGCAAGTTGGAGGGAATGGAGTTTTGGATGTTTGGTTATGGGATGTTTTTGGACCATTTTAAAAAATTGTTCAAAGAAGAGGCCAAACAAGTGTTTGATCATAAGAATATTTTTGGCCAATTCAAGAATGGCAATGTTTGGTTATAAGGTGATTTTGGTCCAATCTTGAAGAAAGTTTGAAGGTAAGGGCCAAGGCACCATGTGGTTATATGGGACTTTTAGTTTAGTATTTAAAAAGTGGTGTGGGAAAAAAAAAACTTAGCATTTGGCTTGGGCAACCTTGTTAAAAACATAACATTAACACATAATGTATAGTTTGGTTATGGGGGATGGTGTGTCACATTTAAAGGCATGCAACATCCATTAATGTGCAAAAACCCTTCCAACATTCCAATGCACATAGATGCCAGCAGTTATTAATCCTATAAGCAAGCAATCTTAACAAAATATGGCATTTGGATCTCACATCATCATTTGTAAAATTACTCATCATTGTAAAAATAATTGGACCATCAACCATTGAATATAGCCATGTGGAACAAGAGCATTAATACTATGTTGAAATGCCTCATAACCCTTGTTTGATAGGTGATGCTGAAGTAGCACAACGACTGATCAATCTAATTGATCCAAGTATTAACCTACATGAAGAAATCTAGAGCTCACCAAATTTAACTTAAGAGTCAATAAACCTTTCCCTCATAGTGTCTTTCCTCCTCCTGTCCTCCTATGGCTACTTTGTCTATTTCTTCTTTTCATGGTTTTACTCCTTGGATTGGAAACCATTTCTAAAACAAAACTTCTAGGCAATAATAGAATGGCATACATCCTTTTTTGGCTTTCATTAACTATTCCCTTAATCATTTTTTTTAGCACTTTTCCCATTTGATCAATTCTTTGACCAATTGAGAATACATAATTGCAACCCAATTAATAGATTTTCCATGATTTGCTTTAGAGATCATCATGGCAAATTTATTACTAAAATGTTGCACTTTATCTTTTTAACAGATAAGAGGTTTCACAACCTCTTTTCCTTGCCACATTTGCTTGCAAGACAAACAATTGGGAGAAAACCATTAGTACATTACTCACAATCTCACATTGTCATTTCAATTGAATATTTAACTATCATATAACAAAAAAATTATACAAGGAAATGATAGATAATATCAAAGAAGAGAGGTGAAAGGAGCGAAAGGAAAAGCAAGCTAGGAAAAACAACATAAGTTGTGGCTACATCAATACGAGTAACACAAAGATCAGTTGAATACATGTTATGATACAATTTGGTAATTAATTTAATCGGCAACAACTATAAGGAAGCAAGTGAACAATTACAATAGAAGATTCGTGCTAACTTGCCTGCAAACCCATATTGAGTTGTAAATGTCAAAAACACATGTGCAAAGGCTTGGCCAAAAGCTAGAAAGGTTAGAGAGGTTAAACAACGATCAAGATGTAGAATGCAAGTACAAAGGCATGTTGTGGTGAGGCTCAACTTGTTGAACTAAATACGAATGGAAAAGGGGGGGAGGGAGGGGGCTTGATCTAGTAGCAACAAGAGGGCTAGAAGAGGATCAATCTTGAAAGAACAACAACATCAAAAGGGTGAGAAGCAATGGATAACCTTGAAGAATAGCATCAAGAATGCGAGCTTGGAGAGTATTAAGAATGTGAGCTTGGAAGAGTAGCAAGAATGCGAGCAACAAGAACATGACCAAAAATATGAGCAAATGAAACTCACACACAATTGCTCAAAGAAGAGAGGAATAGGAGTAAAGGCAAACAAGAATTCAAAAAGGTTCGTGCAACTCAAGCATGATGATTGCCTTCTAAAAGAAAGAGAGAAAGTGAGTAAATTTTTTTGTAGATCGAATGTAGGAGGAAGATGATGATGTAAACAAAACGAGGGTTCACACCCATAGACATCGAGCCACCTCATGTGTGTGCAATTTGGTAGTGTTTGTTGAACTCATGATCACCCATAACCATTGATCTTGTAGCCCTAGTTTTGGTTAAATCTTGGCCACACATGCTAATGTGAACATTTTTATGAGGAACTTTGTTTGGCTACTTTTAATTTTCATGTCTTTGATGGGGCAAGTGATGTCCATCCATCAGTGCTTGGCTGACTGGTTACCAATGTCCATGTGTTCATAGATTTTTCAATTCACCCTTTTTATGTCCCTATTTTGGGGGGCCGCAACTTTCTCATACTTGCTTTGTTTTTTATGATCTTTGGTGCGTTAGATGCACCAACAAAAGGGCTACCACTTCTCTTTGGACACCATCAACAGCAAAACCCTCCCAACACCCTCCCCTGGGATTTGGCCTCCTCTGAGCCACTAAGTGTTCATACACTGGCCTCCTTACCCTGGTAGAGAGAGACCAAGTAGCCACATCAAATGTATGCTCAATTGGGACTCACAATGAGGGGAGTGGCAATAGATAATTTATTAGTTGGAAAGGAGCTCCTAGTTTGGTCACCAACCAGGTAAACTTTCCAACATGAGAAAACTGGAACTCGGTATAGTGCAAATACAAAGCTATCTTTCGCAATGGGGGTTACCATTTGGGGTGCACAATTGAAGTTGTAGAAGGTTGTTGTCTAACAATGGGTGTTGGATGCCTCAGTAGTCTTGTTTTCTTGCTAAAGTTTTCTAGATGGTGAGTGTTTTTTTAATATAAACAAAAGAGTTTTAAAAAAAAATTGTACTCAACAAGTTCCCCAAACAAAATAAAACTACCTGATTCTATGTTAAGTTCCAGTAGATAGTAAACAACATTTTACTTTCATATTTTTGTTCATAGTTAGATGTGGCTAAATTGTCTTGTGGATGATGGCTAATGATTCCTCTAAGTGAGAATTAAATAGACTTCCTGACAGAGCAATTTTAACTAAGGCCTAGAACATCTCCAGGGGTGCTCAGTGTGTGACCCTGCGAACATATTTTTCATATTCAAGTTTAGTTATCTACTCTTTTGCAACCCCACCCATAAAACTGAAACTGGGATAGCAAATAGGTGGGGGACTACTATAGCAAACCACCTGGACCAATCATTATGATGGGCCGATCAGAAACACTGAGCAGGAGTTAGATCATATTTGTTACAGTCTTTTTTGCAATTGCACAGCACTGCTGCGCCTTTTACCAGCCATGGCAACATGAGCAATTACGTGATGCATAAACCATTTTCTAAACCATTTTCTTGAGCCAACCCGGCAAACATTGGATTTTCTTCATCCAATTTTACTGTGCAGATCACATACCGAGCGCTGTTGGAGATGCTCTAAATAAATCACCTATTTATGAACATTGTTACATTGAGGTGGGAGAGTAGTAGCCACAACAAATGTGTGCCTTGATTGGAACCATCACCGAGGGAGCTGTGCAATTGCAGCTCCAGCTAATTTGGTCAGATTAAGAGCCGGCTGCTGGTTTGGTCACCGACCAACTAAACTTTCCAACATAAGAAAGCTGGAAGTTGGAAACTTGCTATAAGTTAAAAACACACAAAACTGTCAGAGAACTTTGAATTCTACCATACAATCGCTTCCCATAACCATTCCAATATGCTTATGAATTGGGGGTGACTGCAGAAGCTCTTAGTTTAATAAGGCTATTTTAAAAGTGGTTTATGATTGTAGTCCAACCCATTTCTAATATTTTCAAATCCTGTCCATTCCATGCCTTATTGTGGGCACATGTGGCCTTGGTTTTAGGATTCTGTGTTTGATCACATTAAAGGAAATTTTTTAAAGAATTTGAGGTGCTACACCCACCATCCATACTAGAGGCTCCTGACAAGACAATGTATCCCTATCATAATTGTGTACAAAATCATATGTGATTTATAAAAAAAAATCAGCTTCAACGTGGGTTGGGTTTTAAATCCTCTTGTCTTTAAGGGAAAAATAAGTGTAAAAAAAAAACAATAAAACAGAAAAGTCTGATTCCTCAACATGCTTATTATGAGAGTTGAGGGGTGCTTCTACCTTAATTTCAAAATACAAAGATAATCTGTGGCCAGCACTTGTTTGTCTAAGCGAATTAGGAAGACTTATTTTTCTGGCACACAAATCTCCACTTTGGTCACTCTCGAGGAAATTCAGATCCTAGTTAACAAACTCAGCAAAATTGTGAATAGTCAATACCAGAGTTGAAATACAGGAGGATGTGTACGGCCAGAGTAAACCAGCACTAGTACAAGTAGTGCACCGTGAAGGATGGATGGATAAGTGGTGAGGAAACAGTTTTCTGTTGAGTTTCAGTTCCCTAGCTAACCAATGGTGGTTAGCTAAGTTGCATTTTCTTGCTACCTACATACACGAACACCACACTTGCAGGTTGTTAGTAGATACTTAATAAAAAAAGTCTATAGTTATGTATAAACCATCTATTTGCATAGTAGTTGCCTACTTTTCCTACCTATCTATACAGAATGAAGGTGAAACCAGATATTAACTCAGTTGTGAGTCATCCACATCTGAGACATAAACAAACATCCAGTGGATGGACGGTGAACTCGAAGGTGAGGGTTCACTCTGACCGATGTGTGTACTATTATTCCCTTCCATTTTAGGTAACTGAGAACTATCTTAAAGGTCGGTCACACTCCAGGAAAACACTTGAAATTGACACAACATTGACATCTGAGCAGACAGAGCTCGTTCGCATATTTCAATTTTGACTTCTACACCCAAACAAAGCAAAGCTTGTTAGGGGGTATTTAACATCTTTGTGCTTTGAGGTCTGATGCTCAGCTTTGGTCCTCAAGTGTGATCTATATTTAAACACTTGGGTTTTGTAGGGAGCCAAAACCCTTTCAGGATCTGTTGGTGCAAAGAAAGATCTGGCCAGAATTACTTGATCAGTTTAGAGTTGTGTGTCAGAATTGCACGCGGCTGCCAAGATGTCAATCATTATTATTGCAGAAAGATCAGGGGTGAAAAAATAGAAAGTGTCAAAACGATCGAGTTGGGCAGGCTTGTTGCGAGTTGCAGAACCATGGACGGATGGACTGACTCCCATCAACAGACTAAACTTTGTGACAGAAAGCTATATATGTAGACAGCTAGCTTGCTTGCTAGCTTAGCCTTTATTTATTGATCACTCAACCAACAATATATTAATTCACAAGAAACTTTTTTTAGGATTCCCTGTGGGACCATGAAGAACAACTTGAATTTCCCTTATGCAAACATGAAATGGTTTGTTTAACAATGGGAAAAGGTTACCCAATTTGGCTGGTTAGAATCATTGCTGAATAGTAAAAATCGAATTGGAACTGGATCTTTCTGGAATTGGAATTGAAATTGGGTTTAAAACCAGATCCAATTCTGGAACAGTAACCAAATTTTTTGAAATCTTTTTTTTCTTTTTGGGGGAGAGAAAAGTCCAGAACTGAGGGTTAATTGGCAATTAGCCAACAGTTCCAGACCCGCAGTTAACTGCTGGTTAACCCCCAGCTCCAGACCAGGTTACCCAAAACCGAACTGGGTCTGATTTCCAAAACCCAACCCTGGATTTTCTTTTCTCAAGAACTAAATCTCAGCTTCCCTTTTTTTTTTGGTGAAACTGAAACTGGAACCATTCCAATTTTTTTGTAAAGAACGAGAACAGGAGGTTCTTTGTAAAAGTCAAGAACCACCCAACACTTGAAAATACAATGATCCGTCTGTTTCGCAGTGGGAAAACTAGAATGAAATATTGAACCATTGATCTCATGATGCCCTTGAGAGCTTTCCCTCTGTTTTGTTAATTCCTAAACTTTAATTTGTCAGATGTTTCCACTCTTTTCCTTACTTACAGGGAATGCCAAAAAAGTTACTTGTGATTTCAAACAAACAACCCAGCTGCTGACACAAAAATTATTAGGTACTGTCACAGGCAGGCACTCATGGGCAAGCGAGATTGTTTAAATTTATATCTTTCCCCGTGCACAACAAAATCACAAAAGATGCAACTAATAAGTTGTAACAGCAGCTTGCTCTCTAATTAAGTTCGCATCTGCAGCTGCTTTTGTCCGGTTGATCTTTATTATATTTTGGTATCATGCTTAATCTGCGGATGGCGTCTAGAGATTTGTGCGCTTGGTATACTTTACCAAAATCTCGCTCTCTCTCTCTTTTTGTGCTTCTAGCATCATCAATCAATACTATTGTTGCTCTAGAATCAGTTGAGATTTGTAACAGCTTAAAATTAGCGCAACCCATCAGCAGCTCTGGGATCTGGGTTTGTCCAAACTCTGGGTTGCATTTAATGCCACTCTCACTCCATTATAGGGGCAACGGGCTCTTGTTGGTTGCATTATTAAGAGTCTTCTTAGTAGTAGTAGTAATAGTAGTAAGTACTTAATACATATACTCCCAGTTTCCTCTTGGAATGCAACAAACAGTGTTTTGTTTTGAAATTTTTATTAGAATAGCATGGTTTCTGTTTTCATCAAAATCTACTCTTGACGTCATGTGTCATCATATCATGTGTTGTTTTTGGTTTCCTGCTACATAGCTGTGCTGTGTCATGCGGCGACTTGTCTCTCTGCTCTGTTCAAGGGTCATCCTGCCCAGTGAACAGAGTGAACCAACAAACTCACACCAGCCAGTGCACATGGATGAATGGATGGATGGACGAGTGAATGGATGGATGAATTTTGTGACCCAGCAGTCACCAGTGCACCATCCATTGATTTTGGTTTCTTGCTACATTTCTGCTGGATCATGTGGATAGTTGTCTCTCTGCTGTGTTCAAGGGTCATCCTTTTGAGAGGACAGAAGAGTGAACCAGCACTCACCAGCTGGCCCACTGTGCAAGATGGATGGATGGATAAATGGATGAATTATGTGACTCAACGCCCACCAGTGCACCACTCATTGGAAGCTCATTATGTTTCAGTGGTGGATGAACCATAACAGAGTGGGTAACTCATAATCCTGTAGAGCCTACCATCCTACCCAGGTAACTACTAGTGTTGGGCAGATATCTGGTTATCATATTGGATGTCACATTTCATATGTATTGGATATGACAAACTATAACATCCAAGCTGATATTCTGACTGACAGATCTCAAGGTTATGAAGAAATCTTGGAACAGCAAAAGTTCCAAACCCAAGAAACTGAAGAAAACTCAAGTTTGCAAAATGAAGAAAGTAGAGTTCCAAAAAATGATTAGAAAACCTAAGTAAATTTTGGAACTATTGCATTTCCAAAGGAAAAAGTGAAGGCCTCATAATGAGAATGCCTTATGTTGATCATTTTTTATGTGCGAATGACAATGTAAAAGTGATATTTGATGCATTTCAAATCATGCATTATATGTTGTGTTATTTCAATTTTGTGCTTTTCTTTAACCCAAGAACAAAATTAAGGAAGAGTCTAATACCTTATTATAAGAAGTGGAATAACATGTTGATGCAAACAATTTAAAATTTTTGAATTTTTTTAAGAGGAAGTCGATTTTATAGTGAGAGGAAGTTTATGTTTTGCCTCTCCTTGAAAAGTGTCATTTTGCTTCTATTAGTTTTGGTCTTTGGATGTCCAAAGGTGCTTGTGATGTTTTTGCCTTGGTTATAATTTTTTTGAAATCTGATTGGAAGCCAAAGTATGTAATTATTCTTGATTTGTTTGAAGCTTCTTAGACTACATGACAAGCATTGGCAAAAAAATTGATTGATTGTTTGGATGAATATGGCTTGAGAAATAAGATTACATACAAACTAACAATATCACAAAATTTCAATAGATTTCATGCAAAGATTGTATACCAATATGTCTATGCAAAATTTGTGGGCTTCAACATGTAAAAATGGCATGAAAATAATATATATTAATTTTATATAAATGAATTTTTTTTCTACTTATGATGTTTTGATATGCAGTGTGTAAGATTTACATTTTAACTAAATTTATACAATTATCATGGTATAATTTTGCATAAAACTATGCAATTTTTGTGTATTAAACATGAACATTCACATATATCATTAAACAAAAAGTCTCATTTACTTGAATATTTAAGATATTGAATATGTACAAATATCATTCATATAATTAACCATAGCATGAAATTCAAGTAATTTTTTTATGAACCTATGAAAATCAGATTTCACATGAAATTTCTACAAACCTATAAATCCTAGTAAGTTTGTGATGTATAACATATAACTAAAGATGAGGGTTCAAATTTGAATGCAATGATAAGTGCTTTTAAGTCTGTTATGAACTATGAAGTTTTAAGTTTGGAGGAGAGCTTCCAAGGAACATGTTTTTTCCAAAGTTTGCCTATGTGCCACTAAGAATGAAAAGTTTGTATGGGCATTAAATACATTTCCATAAAGTCTATCCAAATAGATTTATAGATTTGCATCATTTGGCCAAAAAACTCTAGTAAAGGCTAATAAAAATGGAACAAAACTTGTATTGAAGTTCATTTGAGGCCAAGAAAATTAAACACTATAATGAAAACTAGGTTAATTTTTTGTTTTTATTTGTGTAAGATTTTTTATTTGTGGAATTTGCAAATTGTTTTGTGATATTTGATTTATGGGTAGATGCACAATCAAATGTTTCATTATTGTGACAAAACAATGTTTTTTTCCTAAGTACCCCTTACTCAAATGCATATGGTGATTAATATATCTTTAAATTTACTAATTGGAACTTGGATCTAAACTAAAAATTTCATTATGAAGAGAACTATGTGGTTATTTATTGATAGAAAATTCATTTGTTTGTAGTAATGGACCTTGAAATTGAAAAATATTGATTGGTTATCTAATTGGACCATCAAAAAAATGAAATTTCTTATATTGATTCACATTCCAAATTTGTTATTGAAATTCAATATATGATGTAATATAAGATGAAAAATTCATATGAAGAATCTTTTATTTGAAAACCTTAATTGTTTGATAGTTAAAGACTTTTGCATGGTTAAAATTTGACCATATTTTCATAAGTCCATATGAGTTACAATTTTTGTTTGTTTTCAATTTCTTTGTCCCAAAAGCATATTTTTAAAAAACTTTACATGGGTCATTATTCATCTAAACTTGTTGGGTTTTCCTTTCAAGACTTTCAAATTTTAAAATGATATCAACTACATTAAATACAAGTTTTTACATAGATTTGAGAAGGTTTGTAGGTGATTGAACATGTATTATTCAATGATTATAATAATAACATTTTTTAAAATATCAACCATGTCCATTTGAATCATTTAAAAAAATCTTATATGGACTTATGGGGAATGTAATTTCTATCAATATTGAAACATTCAATCTTGAATTCACCCTTATAATTATAAGTTTGCAAATGAATTCATATTGTTCAAAGAAGCATCATAATTCAAAATAGTAATTATTTTATATTATAATTGTTAAACATCAATGAAAATAGTTGGCCATGTGCTTCCACCACTATTTTGGGATGTCTTTCAAATGATTATGGATTTTATTTTTTTAATTGTGAGTGGTTGTGTGCTTAAAAAATCTTGTGGGAATTGGTTAATTTTCAGTGCCGTGCATGTAGCAATCACTATGGCCTTGAAATTAAAAAAAGATTTTGGAATAGCACCCTCTATGGCTAATATTATGAAAAATGATATGGTTATGGTTTTGGAATTGTTGATGCTTCTTTCAACATTAAGAAATAAATATGTGGCATTTCAATTTTTTTTTCTTTCATTTTTATTGAAGTATGAATAAAAGAAAACCCATAACACATTTTTTTAATGTCAAACCTAAGATTTAAGAATCTTAGGTTAGGATTATTTTTATTGGCAAAAAATAATTTATTTTTATGGTGGAAGATCTCATGAATAATGTTTGTTTCTAGTGCTATTGAAATGCCACCATGTATTTTCACCTTGTGTTGGAACACAAAATTATGGTAAATTAACTGAATGATGAAAATTCTTGTTTTAATATTTTTTTAATGATTGCTATGATTAATGAGCCAATCAAGGAATTGACAAATGTTTCGAAAGTACCAAATTGATGAAAAGGACATTAAATGAATTTTGGAATGGTGAAGAAAACATGAATCCTTGTTTTCAATTGTTGTTTTCCTTACTAGTTGGATATTTAATTGTGGGATCCCAAATTGAAATTGAGAAAGTTTTTTCCTTGGCTAAGATATTGATGAATTTGAAGAGATGTGAGTTATAGATAGATAATGTAAATAGGTTAATATTTATATTTAACAAGAATTGGCCAAATGATTTTAAGGTGGGTTGTTTTAACCTATTATCTTGATAAAGTTGATTAAAACTAATGATTCTTGAGAAAAACTAAAAGAATATGAAGGTGAATTTGAAAATAATGAGTTTGTGGACATGTAATTTGCAATTTATAATCTTATCCAAGCTTCATATATAGGTTTTGTAATAATATGTTTGAACCTTGTTATGTGGGTTGTGATAATTGCCTTAAAGATTTTATAGATATTATTTTTCAAGATGATACCGGAAGTGTGAAATCCAAATTTTGATTTTTAAAAAAAAAGTTTCATATCCTAAATGGATATTATAATTTTAAAATTAAAATTAAATTTAAGATCTGACCTAGTTCTTAAAAATCATTTTAAAAAATTGAAATTGATGAATGTAATTTGATATATACAACAAAAGTTGTCCCTATACACCAAGTGATTTCACTAGGTTTTAAATGAATTCATTGGCCTTAGTAAACAAGGACTAATTGGAAAGTAGTGAATTCACTAGTCTAATGAATAGGGATTAATGAATTGCACACACATTTTGTAGTAATGATATCCACCCAGCATTAATAATACATGTATGAGTGGGTGGCTAAAATGAACCAACACCTTTCACCTTTTTGAATGATGCTTCATAATGACAATGTTAAACCCAAAAAATGTTAGATTTGGATTCAAAGACCTTGATTTAGTCCAAACATGGAATATTTGTAATATTTAAAATTAATTCAAATGAATTTTGGGATTTTTCCCTTGGTATCAATTTGGTTGTTAGTTCCCCCAAGGTGAATATCATACAAAAAGAAGGTTGGGAATGATTAAATGTCCAAGAAATTATTATGTGAATAGGTAACTAGCTAAACAAATAGGTGGTTGATAAGTAGGTAAATATCAATTTCTTGTCCATTTATTGACTTTTAGACCTAACCTATGGATCTCTCTCTCTCTCTCTCTCACACACACATATATATTGCAAGGAAGGATATGCATCCAAAAATAAAAATAAAAATATTTCGACAACTAGTTACACATTCTTTTTTTTTTTTCTTTGCTAGTTACAAATAGTCTAATTTTCAATTTTTAAAACATTATGGATATGCACAAATGTTATGCATACCAAATTCTCAATTCTTGTTTTTAACAAAATTACAAGAGTACAACCTAACCTCCTAGAACAAAAACAACATGAGCTTGACATCAAGAGTTGGAGCTCAAAAACAAAACAAAAAAAACACCAAACAAGTAGCTTAAAAAGTGTCAAAACAAAAATCAATGAGAAAAACCAAGGAGCTTAGAAAAGTGTTGGTACCCATTTTGTTGCCATGAAAAAGGAGAAAAGTGACATGAAGGTTTGGTTCTTCCTGAACGCTTAATTCTCAAAATCCCCCTTTAGACAGATATGGTAACACATAAGGATAAAACTTAGGTTGACATCCAACGAATGAAGGGGAAAAAAGAAACTTGAATGTGGTTTTATCCATATTCAACAATTATGCATATTGATATCTAGATTTTCCTCAATATCTAGAAAACACTAATAAATGCTAGTGTTCGGTAATTATTTACTACTATGAAGAACCTTTAATTCCAATTTGAAATTTGAAATTAAAATAATTGTAGTTTTAGTTATGGTTCCACATGACATGAATTGAATTGGGAATCTATTTATGGGTCCAATTCTTCAAAACAATTATGGTTTTGGTTTTAATATATATTGAAACTTAGACTTGGTTCCAAGTAACCCAAATTGTAATTAGTGATTGGTTTTTAATTAACCTTTGGTTAGCCTTCAATTGAAAGTTTTTAGAAAAAAATCTCGATTTTAATTTTGGAACTAGTTTCACACATAAATGGAACTAAGATCTAGTTTTTCAAAAAATATAAACTTTGATTATAATTCCAAAAATTAGACTTGGTTCCGGTTCAATTTTTACTAATTGAAACCAAACCAATGGTTATAATTCTCCAAACCTTGTAACCACCCAATGTAGGTAAATACATAGATACAAATGGATGGTTAGTACATAACTATCTACTATCATTCACTTTGGGTAATTAACTTAAATTGTTGCACATTGTTTGTAAGGTGTCTTCACAGCTCGAATGAAATGACAATAACATTGGGAAGTTACTTGAACAAAAGATGGTAGATGTGATAGATTATTTTGTTCCTTGTTCCCATGAGCTTTAGAACATCTTTGGTGAAGAATTTGGCAATACTTATGTTAGTGGTGTTGGTGATACCCATTTTCAAGGTCTCTCACCATGACCAAAAATTGGCACCCAATTGTGATCTTCGAATATTTCTATTATAGGCAATATTCTTATTTTGACCTACTACTCCCTTTGAGTCTAGTCAATGGCATCATAATTCTAATTTTGAAAATCCAATATGACATGGAGATATTTTGACATCAACTTTGAGCTAACTTGACTTCTTGTAAATTTTCCCTTTTCCTTTTTCTTATTCCTTTGTACATTTTTCAAATCTTCAATGTGTTTATAAATAAAGTTTTGCAAGGTTGCATCAATTTAAATCTAATTAATTAGAATCTAAACTTGAAGTTCTCACTTGCCAAAGTGGGTTACCCTCACAACTAGTTTGGTTGTAATTAATGTTGTTATCACATGGTGTTTTCTAAGTACCATATTTAGTGGTGATTTCTTTTGTGGTGAATTTTCATTATTTTGTCATTAAAGACAAAACTTGTATTCCATTGATGTGCTAACATGGCGTGGATGACAAAGGGCACCATAGGCCCTCTTTTATGGGTGAACCCATCTTTGGGTGGTACTACTAATAACCACCTCAAGGAATGGCTAAGGAATAAAAAAACAACTAAATTATTTTCTTGGTCCTTTTCTTTTGAATGTTTTTACAACTATAAATTATTATTTTTTCATGTTTATCCATTGCAAGCATTAATATATGACTTGGTGCTTATTTGATAATTTAAAAAATTAGAAATTTAAAAAATTTGTATTCTTAATTAAAATGGCCTTCTAAAAAATCAATAGCTTCAACTTTGGAAATTAATAACTAAAATATATTTAATCAATTAATTTCCTAATAAAACCCTAAAAATAAAATGACTTCCAAATTAAATTAAGAAAAAAATTCACAATTTTTTTTAAAAATCATGTTTCAAATTTGTGTTCTTGACCAAAAAGTTTAAGGGAAAAAACCCATGTTACATTTCATCAAATCTTTTATAAATGCAATGATTAGGAACATCAAAATAAAGTATATTTTTAATATTATTGAAATTTCAAAATCTATGGAACCTAATAAATTTATTCATTAAAAACAAATTATGAAAATTTTTATTTCAATGTTTCGTATGATTTTTCGAAGTTCAATGGGTCCAAGAAAATCAAATGTAACATTTTTAGTGGTACCACCCAAGGATGGGCTTGCCTTTATTGGTGTTGTTTTCCTTTTGTAGATAGAGAATGTCAATGGCATTATAAAGAGCTTTGGTGCCTCCATTTCAAAATAGGGGATTACTAAAAGGAAGGGTTATTCTAAGGTAGGAATTTTATTGGGTTTACCTCCCCTTTTCTTAATTGATCTGCTTCATGTAATTAATGGAAGGTTCGGTTCTTAATGGTCCCCTTTCCTTTTTATGGCCCACTTTTGTTGGGTTATTTGTTTGCTTAAACTTCAGTCTTTGCCCCTTTTTTCTTTTTTTTCCCTTTCTTGGATGGTTTCTTCTATAAAATTTGGGAAGGTTTCATCAATATAATGTAAACTTGAATTTTAAAAAAATACTTGGAGAAAGCTCAACTGTACAAAATTCTTAGTTTTAAATTAAAGTATATACTAGTGTCATATGTGGTTTTGTTATTTTTGCTACATATCCTTGGGTTGGGGTATGATTGTACAAAAACAAAATTTTATGATAAATGGGCACTGTCACAATAACATGTACCATAACAAGTGTAATGCTTGCTTGGTTTTTTCATGTTTTAAAGTTGTAATTTAATTTGATGTTGAAATTGTAAGATTTTTTTTATATAATTATGTTTTTAATACATCATGGGAACATGAAAATTAATTTGAAATTAATCCAACGAATAAAAATTTAACAAAAACACTCATTAAACACTATAATGCTTATTTTTAAATAGTAAAAAAAACTTGTAAATGGATTTTTTTTTAATGACATGTACCATATCAAAAATGACATGAACCTTAATAATATAGTGTGAAGAATAATTAGAAAAATTTAAAGATTTTTTCAAAAATATTCAAGGAATTTTTTTCCAAAACCAATAAAAAAGTAGGCAGGTGTAACTCATGTTATCCCATTTGCACCCAAAATAATAAGGTTTGGGCACCTTTTATCATATACCTTTTTTTTTGGTAACAAAGGGGTATGTAATTTGAAAAATTATGTAATTAAAGATGAAGAGAATGTTCACATGTGAATGAATGCACAGTATATTGGCTCAATATTGGCAAATATTACAATCCTTATAAGTCCATAAAAGATTTTTTCAAATGATTCCAATGGACATGGTTCTTACTTTTCAAAAAATTATTATTTTGATTTTTGAATAATACATGTTCAATCACCTTGACACCTTCACAAATCTATGTGAAAACTTGTATTTAATGTAGCTAATGTCATTTTTTAATTTGGAAGTCCTAAAAGGAAAACCTAGAAAGTTCATTTGAATAATGCCCCATGTAAAACTTTCAAAAAATTATGTTTTTGGAACAAAAAAATTGAAAAACAAACAATAATTGCAACTCATATGGACTAATGAAAATACGGTCAAATTTTAACCATTCAATAATCCTTAACTATTAAGTAGTTAAGGTTTTCAAAAAAAAGATTCCTCATATATATTATCATCTTATATTACATTATTATTGAGTTTCAATAAAAAATTTGGAATGTGATTCAATATAATTGTTTTCCATTTTGTGATGTTCTAGTTAGACAACTAGTCCATATTTTTTGATTTCAAAAGTCCATTACCACTAACAAATGAGTTTTTTATCAATAAATAACCACATAATTCTCTTCATAATGGAATTGTTAGTTTAAATCCAAGTCCTAATTAGTAGATCTAAGGATATATTAATCACCATATGCATTTGAATAAAAGGTATTTAGAAAGAAAACACCGTTTTGTCACAAAAGTGAACCACCGTAACTTGCATATACCCATTTTGAAAATTTAATACAATTTTTAAAGGTCAAATCCCATGTCAAAATACAAGAACTGTAAGTGTTTAATTCATCCTTGACTACAACTATATACACAAACACATACATTGTGGTCCTCCCTAGTATGTTATCTTGGCATGTTAATTTTATCCCATACGGTTTGCCCAAAGTTCTTCTCTTCTCACCTATATAGGTGAACCAAAAGAAAGGCATTACATCTTCAAGGTCACATAAAATTTTCTATTTAAGGGAGATTTCAAAAAAAAAAAAAAGGAAAAAGAACTCGAGAGTCTCTCCCATCTAATTAATAGAACTAACAAAGTTTAAGGTTTAAATCATATTTATTTATTTTTACTTGAATGTCAAAACATACATGACTTTGAATGTAGATAGCTAGTTCTTACATGTATTTAGGGTTATCAAGGGTTGCATACCCTTGGTTATGTATGTCATTAAGGTATAGGGTAGAAAGGCTAGTCATAGTACATTTAAAAACACAAAGGAACTTGGTAATCTCATGTGAGCTTGATTGCCTCTAAGGTATAAATATGGATTATAGAGAAGGTTTGGGCGCACCTAATGCACTTTAGATCATGCAATTTGGATTTCAAACATAAAAGTTATGGGCTTTGAAAGGTGTCAACCTCATTGCCCAAAAAAAAAGTCATTAAACATTAAGCCTACCTATGTTCAAACATTGCATATCCTATCAACAAACATTGTAACATTGACACTTGTCACAAATCTTATTTATCACAAAACATTAACATGAGCAAATCGATCATGCATTGTTCTAATCTTCAATTCTTGGCCCTCTTGCATTATGTTGGTCCTCAACTCTTGGTGCTTTTGCATTGCACTGCTCCTTTATTCTTGGCCTTCTTGTCTTGTTCCTTAACTTTTAGCCTTTTTGCATTACATTGCCTTCTATTTTTGGCCTTCTTGCATTCTTCAAATCAACTTTTGGCCCTCTTGCATTACATTGCTTTTCAACTTTTGGCCTAGTTCTTGCATTGTGTTACTCCTTAGCTCTTGACCTTCTTACATTATTCCTCAACTCTTGACCCTCTTGACCTTCTTGCACTACCCTTCAATTCATCCTCAACAATAGCTATTGTTTCTCTCTGTGTGTGTTCATTCTCAATAGTAGGAACTATTCCTCTCCTTTCTCCTTTGTTCATTCTTTATAACTTTTTGTATTCTTCATTGTCATTTGTTCATTCTCACTAACAATTGTTTGTGTTCCTTTTCTTTTTCCTTTATTCATTGTTAGTAATAGCTACTAATGTTCTTCTACTCTTTCTTTTGTTCATTCTTGGCAATAGCTGCTAGTGTTTTTTTTCTATGTCCTTTGTTCCTTCTCACTAGTAGCTATTGGTGTTCTTTTTCTCTAAACAAAAAGTTTTTCTTACGTGTACCTTGTTCATTCTCAACAATTGTTTTGCTCTTCTTCTCTATCCTTTGTACATTCTTGATAGCAATTGTTGTTGTTTTTTTTTTTACCCTTTGAGCATTCACAACTATTATTTCTTTTTTTTGTCCTTTGTTCATTCTTAACAACTATTGCTATTCCTTTTCTTTGTCCTTTGTACATTCTTAGCAACAACTATTGTTGCTCCTCTTCTTTATCCTTTGTTCATTCATAGCTAGTGTTCTTCTTCTTTGGCTTATGTTCATTTTTAGCATTAAATGTTATTATTCCTTTTCTCTATCCTTTGTTCATTCACAGTTATTGCTTCACTTCTTTAGCATGTGTTCATTTTTAGCATTACGTTACTACTCCTCTTCTTTGTCTTGTGTTCATTTTTAACATTACGTTACTATTTATTTTTTTATTCCTTTGTTCATTCACAATTGTTGCTCCTCTTTTTTATCCTATGTTCATGTTTAGCTCATTATGCTATTACTCCTCCTCTCTATCCTTTGTTCACAACTATTCTTCCTTTTTTCTATCCTATGTTCATTTTTAGCATTACGTTGTTACTCTTTTTTTCTATCTTCTAAGTACATTTTTAGCAACAACTATTGCTACTTCTCTATCCTTCATTCATTTAGAGCTGCTATTATTCTTTCCTGTTCTTTGTTCATTTCCAATAGCAGTTGCTACTATTCATATTCTTTATCCATTGTACATTTTCATCAGCTATAGTTGTTGCTCCTCTTTTCTATCCTTTGTTCATTCATAGTTGAATTGCTCTTCTTTTTTGTCTTGTGTTCATTTTTAACATTATGTTATTATTCCATTTTTTTTAATTATAGATTTTTAGCAATAATTGTTATTGTTACTCTTTCTATCCTTTGTTCATTCAAGGTTGTTATTTTTCTTCTTTGTCATTTGTTCATTTTCAGCAGTATTTATTGTTGCTCCTCTTGTCTATCCATTGTACATTTTCAACATAGTTATGACATTCTTCATTTTGCACATTAAAATTCTTTAAAATTCTTCATTTAGCACCTTGTCATAACATTCTTTACCCGCGAATGTTTACCAAACTACACTGGTTGATCTATAAATTT
>Ga0116231_10004854_pt1 | contig 26961 bp, 28 predicted proteins | sample S1TSphgellanicum_2_FD_89695 | JGI IMG/M metagenome (GOLD analysis project Ga0116231, IMG submission 89695) | Host-associated microbial communities from peat moss isolated from Minnesota, USA - S1T2_Fd - Sphagnum magellanicum MG | ecosystem: Host-associated > Plants > Peat moss > Unclassified... | reverse complement strand
TGGGAATATATTTCTCTTGGATTTTTACCACAAATTGTGGGCCTTTTCTCATAAACTTTTTCATTTGAAGTTCAACAACTTTTATTGTAACATTTTTTTGCTTTTTTTCTTCTCCTTTTCGGTTTTTTTTTTTTTTTTTTTTTGTGGAAAGATTTGTGTGTTTGGTTTGTTTATAGTTACTGGTTATTTTTTGTTATGGCTTTCTAATAGTTAGTTCCGATGTAGCAATGGTGGTAGTCTATAGCTGATTTTCCATCAAAAAGGAAAATGGTTTATGATTGTGTTTGTGTGGCATTTAGAGAAGTAGCAAGCGAGGTTGAAGGCCTTGGGTTTTTTGAGGATGAAGTTATGAATGTTGGAGATGGCCAAGCTCGAAATATGCAACAATCATCTGGCTAAAGCTTACATAACAACACAAGTCACTAGTATTTTCCTTCAACCAATAGCATCCACAATAGAATCACATTTCCTGAAATGGAAGCGATGGGATTTCCACTACCAAACCAAGTACTACTAATATGTTATGGTGTCGAACATTGGAATAAGACCTTTAAAAGCTGCACAAGGGTTGAAAATAGCCCATGATGATGATACCTCTCTTGTAGCAACAATAATGCCTTCGCTCCAATAACCTCCAAAAGTCCAAACCCTAACAACAACAAAGTAGCGAGGAGGAAGCGGCTTTTCTTTTTCATTTCAAAGCCCCAAAACATTAGTTGAAACGCATTGTAGCTCTGAATGACACAAAACCCTCAAATGGTTAAGTGCAACAGCAGTAGTAGGTAGTGGGTGTAATTGCAACAACATGTAGTCCAAGTGTAACAACAATAGCGAACAATGTTATTGTTACTATTGGTGGAGTTTGTGTTCAAAAATTTGAGACATCCTCATCGTGAAGAATAGTTAGACTTAGATGTGTGACTGATGTCAGGGTTGGGGTTGGGGTTTTAGCAAATGATGGAATTAGAAGTTTTGGGTAATGGAACATGGAGACGACAACTATATTCAAAAGCAAGTTTGTGCACACAAGCTTAGTAATTTTTGCTATTAAAAGCCCTTATTTTTATAAGGTATGTAGACTAAGAATTTAAAGTAAACATGTGAAGGCTATTATTGTAGCCTTTCTACTAGCTATTAACATTACTTTCATTCTTGTATCATAAAATGTTTTGTCCTTTTGTCATGCCCTTGCTTGTTTGTTGATATATTAATCAGTTCAAACAATTATTGTCAAACTTTTGATTGAGATTGTCAGTTTTATGTGCTAACTATAAGGGGTTGAATATGGTGGATTAAGTTTTTTTCAAATGTGATGCAAAAATTGAAACCAATGGATGTGACACTGCAAATTATTCCTTCAGGTGGGGTTTCTCCTTCCAAATGGGCCTCTTTATTGTTTAAGCAAGCTTACACTTACCAGTCCTTGTTGGTAGCAAATTCTACATTGCTATATTTGGATCTTCCTTCTATTGTTCTCCTTGTAGATGCCATACAACCCCCAATAAATGTAGTTCGTTCCTACTTGGGTTCTTGGTACAAATATATCACAAGGTAGGGTTTTTTATTTACCATGACTACTTTGGTTGGAAGAATGATGTAAGGTTGTCAAGTGTGTCATGGATTTTACAAGACCGTATGATTTTAAAGTTGTTAATTGGAGTTATAGTGAGGTTTGAGGGTTATATGTTGATAGGTACTCTATTGTGATGGGATGGAGGTAGGTTTAGTGATAATGGAATGCGCCTTCCATTGGTGGGTTTTGAAGTAGTTCTTTCAAGTGACGACCTACAAGTTTCAAATTACCTCCTTATGGATGATTCCCCATACAAAACCTTAAAAAATCCTATAAGTACCTTATCATTGTTTGCTATATTTTGTAAGGTTTAAAACATTTAGGCACTTTTGCTTACAATTTATTTTCCTTACAATTGAGGTTTTGTTGTTTAGTTAACATTTAGATTTCAACACAAACAATTTTTTTGGGCAAGGTAGATGATGTCTTTGTCTTTCTATCGATTTTCAATACTCATCTATTGACTAGTGTATACCTATACCTATGCAACCAAGTACAACCATTTTTCCTCAAACATATACTAACAATGTTCTGCGCTATCAATGCAGCTAGTATAAAAGCAAATTTGGTTATTGATGAAAGACCAAATGAAACAGAAATCCATGAAAATGATGAAGGTAGTGAAGACACATATATTGACAATGATGAAAATAATTTTTTCAATAGAAACAAAAAATGCACAACTTGTAGGTCTATCATGATTTATTTGTCCAACACATGGTCGTATATGTTAATATATGAAGGTAAGATTTTGTCACATGTCAAATTCCATCTCTCATGCTCAAATCTATGGAGGATGATTTGAAAATCCTATGATCAAATACCAACAATCTAAACATTCAAACAATTCAACATGATTTCAATAGTGAAATCCTTCGGATCTATGACATTTACTTCCTTTTCATGTTGTTTAAATTTTGAATTAAAAGTAATTGAAAAGAGAGGTGTAATAGCATTGACCTCCATAGTTTCAAGTTGAAATTGCATGTTGAAGCTCCTTGATAGTCTTGTTTTCTCCTAACCTTTGTAAATCATTTCATTCATGTTTTTCACATGAATCCATGCATGAAACAACTATGCACATAGGTTTGGAATCTTAAAGTTTGGAATCTTAAAGAATCCTAAAGTTGACTAATTGACATCCGAAAGTCAATTTTAGGATTCTCACCTTTTTCCAATTGGCTTTTAATTGTTGAATAGGTCCAAGAATGAATTTTTTTTTAAACACATGTTTGAACGAGTGTTATAAGATGACATTAATAGGCTGAAATATGCGAGTGCAATTTGTTGGAATGAAAATGACACATACTTTTGGAAACTTCAATTTCATCCAATCCAAAAATTCTTTGTTTTTATGAACTTACTAGCAATTAATCAATTAAACCATCTTTTGTTTTTCTAGTAAGGCAAGTTTCTCCATTTGAACTTTTCGATAGGAGATGAGGATGTGTTCGACAAACTGTTAAGTAGTTTCTAAATTAGACCAACGATTAAAGCTGTATGCAAGATGAAAACCACTTGAGAGACAATTTTTTCTTCCTTCATTCATAGGTGGGAGCACTTGATTTGATGTGCCTCGAAACACAACTTGCAAAGGTAACATTGACCCATCTACTGAAGTTGATACAATTGTTGTAATTTTTGTTTTGTCTTCTATCCCTAGAACTTATATGTGTTTGTTTCCTTTTCTTTCCCATGTTTGATCCCCTCCAATGGGTACAAGGTGAATTCCAATTTGATCTATGTTGACAACCAAGCATGGAAGTACATTGTACATTTTGACAAGGTAAACAATTCAATGTGCCATGGATGTCCCTTTTGCTTCCCATGTTGATGGTAGTTTCCCTACTGCTGTTGTGGCTGCTCCGTAAGACTAATTCAAATGATACTTCATGAAATCTTTCGTCCACTCTAAAGAGACTTTAAAACCTCCTTGTTTTGTAAAGTCTTTTAAGAGTTCAAATGCTCTACTATCAAAGATCCCTCTAATGATTGGTTGTACAATAGGTGTAGAAAGACCTTGTCTAACAACAAGCATGTTTTTCAACAAGGTAATCAACTCATCTTTCAATTTTGGTCTTGTTTCAAGAATTGAAAAGTGTTTTTCTATAATAGTGGCAGTTGTCCCTTTCTCTACAACAATTTTCACATGTGGTTTTAACTCTCCTCTTGGGGTGAACCATTCATACAAAGACCCTCTACTCAACTTCTCATATGTTCCACTAACTTCTCCTGGCTTTCTATGAAATGTCTTTAGGTAGTGGAGCGCACCTGTGAGATCACCATGTTTTTTCACAACTACAAGAATCGAACGCCAAAGGTGTGGTGCAAACCGATTTGTGTAAGCATTTCTTTTCCTTTTTTTTTTGTTGATTTTGAGTTGTTTCATCATCAATGGTCTCTTTCTTGATTTCCCTTCATGAAATCAATGTTGGTTGCATTGATTTTTGTGGCCTTCCAACAAGTCTTTCGAAAGGTGGGGGTGTTGTCTCCTTCTTTTGAATCTGCAATTTTATCTCCTTTGAAAAGGCTTGGACTTCATGTGCTACAACTAACAACTTCTCCTTTTTGTCCACTCTACAAAACATAGAATCTATCATTTTTTGTTGTCTGCTTGTTGCCATTTCCTTTGCACATCTATGATACATACCTATCTCGAATCTACATTAGGATGTACCTACATAGTATTTCTAAGATGCAAGTATGATGATTCTTACAATATGAAAACATTTTTAAAAAGTGTGCAAGTTTAGGTATGTGTGTAAATGAAAAGAAAGGCTATTGCAAATCAAATAGAATGTCATTGCAGGAATCTACTATCAAATTGGAAAATAAAAATCATGTGAAGCTTTCACTTCTAGCATTAAAACTATTTATGAAACTTGAAAGTACCTACCCCTTGCACACAAAGAAAGACACAAAGAAAACACGAAAAAACATGCATTTTTCAAGATTGGATGTATTTTGAATTGATTCAAGAATCGTGACATTTCATTTGTCTTGCTGAAATACTTTTTAAAATTAAAAATGAAAATGAAAATTACAAAAATTACAAAATCAAGTGCAGAACCTTTTTTTTTTTCACTACTCATATCACAATATTATAGTAGATGATGGAAAAAATATAATTTCAAATTTAAAAAAAAATTAATTCATTTTTTGAAAAAAAATAATTATTCGTTTTGTCAATGTGGAAACTGACCCTAGCCTAAGGTAATACGGTGCATGCACCTGATTTTTGGGCAATCTCAGGTTCATGCACCTGACCTGGGTGCAGAAATGTGCACCCAAATAGCCAGGGTAGAACGTAGTTTGAGTGATCACTATTAAATGCAGGGGCCGCAATAGCCATGAGAGCTGGTGTCCCTAAGGGTGCCCTGGCTATTGGGAGAGGGACCGCAGCTGCCATGGCTATTGTGGCCAGCACATTTAATAGCAACAACGGTCAGGGGGGAAATTTAGGGTTTACCTGGCCGTGCAACCGTGGTGTTATCCAAGGGCCCTACAAAAAGCCAATAGGAAGCCATTACGCGATTGCGTAATTGCTGCGCAGAATTGCTCTTCTTCTTCTCCTGCCTCTTCCTCACTTCGTCGCCTTCTCCTTCTTCTTCTTGTTGTGCTTCTTCTTCGTCTTCCTCCTCTTTCACGATTCCTTCCTTCGCATTTTTGGTGGCGCTTTTGATTGTCTTGGACAGAGAAATGGCGATGGCGGTAGGTGTGGGAACTCCGCCAACAATTGCACCTCTTCAAGTGGTGACGTCTTCCACGCAGCGGGCGTGTGCAATTCGACCTTCTTCTTCTAATACGCTTTCTTCGCTTGTTTATTCTGAGGAGCTTTGTGTAACGAGGAGGAACGCTAGGCCTACCTGTTCGCCGTTAAAAGTGCGGAGTATTGCTGCGGGACCTCCCAAGTCACCAGGTACTACCGGTGCAGCGGCCAGCCAGTCAGCCAGCCAGTAGCAGCACAAGCAAAATCGCTTCTTCCCTCACTGTCGTCTCTGTATGGAAACTCTTTGCAAGGAACTTATACTAGGTTCTTTTGTTGTCGTTGGGGTTGTTTATCAGCTGAAACAGATTGGAGGACCAAGCGTGAGACATTGCTGAGGAATGGGGTAAGTACTGTGGCTGTAATTCCTTGCGTCTCTCTTTTCTCTTCCCTTGCAATTGCACTGCACATATGATGCTAGGGAGCAGTGGAATCATCCATGGAAAAAACCATCTTGAGCTCTAGCGCTCTGCAGTAAGTCCAATGTTGCCATACGTTTTTTGCACGTGATGATGTCATTGCTTGTTTGTGGCGGCGGCGGTGCAGCTGAGGTCCGTAACCGCCAAGGATGCTCTGCGGTTACAAAAAGAACAAGGTTACACGATCCTTGATGTGCGCCTGGAGTCAGATTTCGAGGAGGTAAAAAACAATTTGCATATCCTTCCAGTGCATTCCTTGAGCTTCTTGTCGCAACTCCTCATTCTGCACATGATGAACAAAGGGAATTGTGTGGACATCATAGTTTAGGAACTTCTGCTGCTGCAAGTATGGTTATGAACAGATCTTGCCTGACAAAACTCTGTCTTAAGTTTGAATTCTGGTCTATGTTTGTTGCACTCTCTCTTCTGTAGGCCCACCCGGAAGGAGCAATCAACGTGCAGGTCTACAGGCTAATCAAGGAGTGGACACCATGGGACATAGCTCGCCGTGTTGCATTTGCTTTCTTTGGAATATTTCAAGGAACAGAAGAGAATCCCGAATTTCTGAAAGGTGGTACAGAAACCCTCAACTCAGCCTTCTTTTTTGGCCATGAATGAGCATGGTGTGTCTTGCACAGAATAGAGCTGCAATCTTCATCAGCTGGAAACTAACTAATTCTTGTCATAAAAAAGCTGTCTTTGGAAGTATGAAAATCGTTTGCAGCATAGTAGTGTGGCAGAAACTGTTACTAGAAATTGAGTGTCATCATTGGATTTGCAAATGCAAATGGACATTGTCAAGCAGTTAAGTTAGGGTTAAGGTTCTGGTTCTAGAGTTTACCTCTGAGCTTGTTGGCTGTCACTACATGTTTTGGGAGCCTAACCAGGCTACAATTCACAGATCATTCAAGACTACAATGGACAGTAGAGCTTGTGCTGAGCTTGTGTTGATTCCATGATGTTTTGTGCTAAGTATATCCCCTCCCATTGACACTGGGACTGGAAGTGATTTTGATAATTCCTGTGCTTGGGGTGGGATTTCTTCACTATTTACAGAAAACTGTGACCTGCATATTTGTCAGAGTCAGTAGTTTTCTGTGTGCTTTGACAATGCAAAAAACTGCTGACAACCATTGTTGATCAGTTGCACAATTCATGCCCAAAAGTGGGTTTTATGTCTGGACTGAAGCCATATCCTTGGAACTACAGGAATGTCATGTGCAATGTTGAAGGTTCTAAAGATGATTTAAGAAGTGACTGCATGCAATGCTGCACACATAAGCACTGAGTTTGTATTGATGTAAAAGTGGAGGCTTCATGAGAAGTCACCAGTATTTGTGGTAGAAGCAATCATGCGACATAATAGTCTCAACCAGGCTGGCACAGAAGGGGTATGTAGCACAGTAAAGTGCCCTCTGACATTTGGTGTGTTTTTCTTTTTACAGAAGTGAATTCCAAGCTGGATAAAAGCACCAAAACAATTGTTGCTTGCCAATCTGGTGGCACTGTGAAGCCTACTGCTAACCTTTCTGAAGGTCAGCAATCTAGGTGAGGTTTCCACATGACTCACTTTGTTCAATTTAAACCTGTAAAGGTTTGCATTCCAGATGATGGACGATGGTTTGATTGGATGAGTGGGGTTGGCAACAGATCATTGATAGCTGCATATCTTCTGTCATTGGATGGATACAAGACAATAGTCCATATAGATGGTGGCCTTCGCAACTGGTTTAAGGATGGCCTGCCAGTGGTATACAAGGAAGAAAACTGAGCATCCACCTTTTGACAGATTTTGCTGAACAAGTTCAGTATTTCAGGCTTCATCTGGCCTGAGGCTCTTAAGGCTGTGAGAAGAGTCTCTGTGATGTATTTTCATTTATAGGAAAGCAAGAAAAAAAATTCTGCCTTGCTCGGGAAAATTGCATGTAACCATTGCAATTAGATTAAGGGATTTATTTACACAGCTTGGGTTTGAAGCAAGTAGAGAGCCACTTTAGATATGCTTAAACCTGAGCAAAGCATGAACACAAAGCTCTTGAAATGGGCACATTGTGTACATGCTATTGTTTGAGAAAAGACTGTTGAAAAGCCAAGGATGACTGTGTCAGCACTAATGCCCTTGTGTCTCATGGGAGGATTTTCACAGTGTCTTGAAAGAATGACTTCCACCAAAGGTATTTCAACTTCCAGATCAACTGCTGTGAACTTTGGTTGTTATTGGTTAAGATATATGTTATAATGCAGAACTCCAGGTATTTCTCTTCATTTCTGGAAGCTCAAAATTTGGCATAAAAGCCCAAGACCATGGCTACTTGTTATGATGCAAAACTTGTTTTCAATCCAGTGGGCTTCTGCAGTATAGAAGCTTTTACACTGACAGGACCTCCCATAGCAATCATATGGAGTAGCAACAATGTTTCTCTGTACACACACAATTAGGGGATTGAGGTGGGCAAGGATATACTCAAGATTTGAACTGGTGTGGTTATCAATTAGGAGTGGATCAAAGAATTCTAATCTATTAGAATTCACTGCTTGTGGTTGAGGGTTTAGTGTTTTCAAGATGCTGATAAGCTGGCCATCACACTCAAATCTGTAACTTTGAGGAATGCTCATCAGGTGTTACTATTATGAATGGTACTGCCTGTAGGGGAAAGACTATAGCATGATGTAGTCTTCAAGGGACGTTCCCCAGGTACCTATGAGTGGCTCTGCTGTAATGGAGAGAAAATGGCATTATGTTGTTTTCATTTGGTCTCCCATTTTTGGGAATGTTCACTAAATGTCACTATGGATGATGAATTCGACATGGAACATTTCCTATATATACTTCTATTGGTTTGAGTTTGCCATAAAAGGTGGATTCAATAAGCAGTGTACCATTTGTTTCAAATTGCTTATGTTAGAAGTGATATGGTTATAGGTAGATTTTGTATGCTTTGTGACCAAACTTTGGGTTACAATATATATCATGTACGCTCTCATTTTAGACCTTTGTTATGCTATACCCATTTATTTCAAGTTACTTGTGCTGGGAATGTAATCAGGATAGATGGTATTTCAATATTTTGTGCCCAAATGTTTGGTTGCATTAAATGATTCATACGGTCCCATTTTCAGCTTCTGTTATGGTCTGTATCTGCACAAAACAACCACAACTTCATTTACCTTAAGTTACATCCTCCCCAACATCATCTAAATATGCAGACTTTTGTTGCCTCAGTTTGTCTTTTCCACTTCATTCAATTAGTAATGCAACAACCAAAATTCTTAGTTAGTGAATCGTTTACTTGTGTTTAGGATGTTGAGTTTGAAGCCGGTGATTTTGTTGTGGTTAGGACATATTACTAGAATTGGGGGAAGGGTAGTTAGTCTTATGTCTATTTGAACAATTCCAATGTAGCATATGTAGATGTTCATTTGGTCAAAGTTATTAAATTATCCATGACACTGCATGTCGATAATCGTGTCAAAAGAGTTGATCCTATTTACAAATTGTCAATAGAACATGAAGCTATAATATATGTTGCATTGAGAGAGGATGACTAGGCCTCATGTACTACCAATTTTGAAATTGCACAAACATTCATCAACGTATGGTGTACCAATCACTTCAATATAAATTCCTTGTGGGTTTGTAAGATCATGTTTTTTTTCAACCTATAAATCATCTTTCATGAGACATACAAATTATCTTAGCTACATGACCTTTATATTATTCTGTACATGTGTTATTTCAAATTACAAAACATTATGCAACTTGTGAAAAATAAGGTAAACTTTATGGAGTCCTTTGTAATTATTAAGTCAATTAGGTCTTGTCAAGTTAATTTGAATCATAATCTACAAATCAATTTTGATGATGGGTAATCCTCATGCCTAATTTGGATGCCATTTAGAAACTCAATTGAATTAAAGCTTAGTTGGGGGATAGGTCGTTTATAACTTTATTTGTCTCAACTAGTTTATTGGGGGATGATGAAGTCAAACAGGGAGTAATGGTAATTTTGTTTTGTTTCATGGAAATGTTGGTTGCTCATGTGTGAAGCAAGCAACCTCATGATTTGGTGGACAAAGAATTGGGAGACAAATCAAAGGAGACAATTTTTTGGTACAAAGACAATCCATTTCTTGTTGGAAAGCCCTAGTGCCATCAATTGCAAATGTTAGTTATACATGCAATTGCTCCAGCAATAAAAGGTACGTATATTTTTTCTTCATTAGTCTTATTCCTAGATCTCTTTACTCTTAATGTGGATTATTTAATATATTTTGTTGCAAATTTGAATACTTTAACAAAGGTGGATTCTGGATATTGATCATTATCCTAATGTGATGTTTTTTCTATCAACCATGATATGCAAAAATATAATTATTTCTTCAAAGTGCATACATATTTGAAGAGCAAATCCTTGGGAAACTTCTTTTTAATTGAACAAATGGAGTAAACACAATATTGTCAAAAAATGAAACGTTTGTCTATGTCATTATTTCTGCATTTTTATTCAAATATATGTAAAATGTCAGTATAGACATACTTCTCCAAAACCTACCATGGCAATATGGTAGAGAATAAAATTTGTTATCTAGCTAGCTCCTTACTTAAGGTTGATATTAAAAAACCTACATTCCTCTACAATAGGCATTACCACATAAGCATTCAAAAGTTGGGATGGGGTGTTGGTTGTCGTTGAAATCCATTCCATAGTCCTATTGTAGCATTCACAAGGGACATTGGATGTCAAAATGAGTTTTTTATAAACATAGTATTTTATGTATTTTCTAACAATGCAATTTATGTATCAACTTCAATGAGGATTATAATTGTGTTTAAAATCCATTCACAACTTATCCATCATTTATGTTCAAGTTTGTGGTACTATTGCACTTCTAACATCAAGCTTAAATTGTTGCAACTTCTGTATGGTACTTGGTAGAAATAGAACCTACCCAAGTAAGCTCTTCCATGGCTTGCACCTTGCAAGCTATGAAAAATGCCACCTAGACAATTCATCACACACCAAAATGTCAAAGTTCTCAACCAAATTACATCCTACATGCAATCCAATTTAAGTTTAGAACATGGAAATGAATGTACTAAAACACATACATGGTCAATATGCTTTTAATTTGTTTTTATTTGAACAAGGATGTCCAAAAGGTTGGCATCAAGCACTCATGGTTTTAAATCTTGCAACATTGATGTATATTGTTCCATCAAGGCATAATGCTTCTTCATCATCTAAGAGTTGTTATGTTGACTCATCACATCCAAAACCATGGTGTATGTATGTTGATGGCCTACAAGATGGAGTTTGTTATGATGGGCCATTTCTATGTTGGATATGATTTCTCCAACAAATTCAAAGACAAAAAAGAACTAGCTTTAATATCTTCCAATGTTTGTATGCCATGTCCTTCCCTTTTTTCATTTTGTTAATGGGTTTTTCTATTCCCATTAAGGGTTTTGTCGCAACCCTAACATTGAATTCTTGACTAAATGTGGAATGCAAGGGCCCATGAAGCCAAGAGAGTGTGTTTAAGTGTGAAACACACTCTCAAAAATGGGGGAGAATGCAAGGGATGGAGCCCAATAACTCCCAAATGCATTCCCACTTTCGGAGTTGCACTCGTGCATGAGTTGTGAATGTTTAAACCTTTGGTTGGAAAGGTAAACAAGCACCAAATTAGGCCCCCAAGACACCATTAGAAGGTTTCTTGAAGCATAGATGCTTAAAGTGACCTTGAATTGTTCATTTAGACCTGATTTGCATGAGTTATGATCAAAAGAAAGGCCGAGAATCAAATTGGAAATTTGACTCCCGACCATAAACCCCTTGAAAATAGGGGCCAAATGAATTCCAATTGGAAAGATTTTTTGAAAGCTATAAAATATTTTCCTTACATTTTCAAAAAAATACTTGATTTGATAAAGATATGAACATCCAAAGTTTTGGGATAGCAAGAGTACAAGTTTTGGGACTCCCATTTGGGAATCTTGGAAAAAAAATGACATTTGGATGTAGTTTCCACGGAGAGGCACATAATATACTATAGGGAAGGGAGTGGTGCCTCCTCCCAAAGGTTGCGGGTCATGTAAATCTTGTGCTTGAAGTTGTCCCTATTAAATCCACCACACCACTTTCATTCAACTTGCACTAATCGCCCTCTTTTCTTAGTTGTGCAAGTTGATCTCATCTTGAACTTTTACTTGTGAATTTGTCTTAGTCCCATCCTAAAACTCCAACATGCCTTCCTACCCCAGAAATGTTACGAGTTAAGGAACATGCTTCACTTTTCTTCCTTTCCATTGTTTTATTCTAGGACCCACATTTGGGTCTCTTAAGAAGTTTGGGGGTGTGTCACCCACCCAAGGTGTTAAAAACCTTTAAGGAATTAAAAAGTTTTCAACTTTTGAATTTTTAACAGTTCTTTTTACAATAATAGGTACATGCAAAAATTAACAAAAGTTTATCTAATTACACATCCTAAACTAACATGTACAAATTACAAAAAACTTCAAAAAAGTTGGCTGAAGAAAATAATTCATGTTCCATAAATGAAATAATGAAACACAAATCAAAAATGAATTCAAAAGTCCTTAAAACAAGTACGTTTTCCTAGTTTTATACTAGCTATTTCAAAATACTATAGTCATAACTGACTGTTATGAATAATCATTAGCCAGTACCTAGACTAACAATCCAAATTTTCAAAAAATTACACCTTGTTTAACTACCTATTCAACTATTTATTTTACTAAGTACAAGTTATATAACTACTTATTGACAACATGTCAACCTATCTTTTTAACCTAGTATAATATTACCTATCAAGTGTAGTAATCAATTAGGTTAATATTATAGGTTAGGTTAAATAATAAGTTAAATCACATGTTAGGTTTAACGACATGCTTACATTTTCAACCTATTAGGTCACTTGTTGTTGAATATGGGTAACATTATTCCCCCCTTGGAAACTATATTTCATCCTTGAAATGTTAGTTCAAAGTCCTAGGTTAGCAGCTTGGTTTTCTATAATTGATTAGTTGATGGTTTCTTTGACATGTTCAACACCTACTTCCTCCATAAGTTCAACTTGGCTCAAAGTCTAAAAACTTGTTGGTGTTGCAATCTTTTATCGATCAGGTGTGTCTTCAAATGTTGTTATGGGTGTTGTGAATACCCCATAAACATGCAAGGTACTTGAAATTAGAATAATCTCCTGACCTATATTTATTTGGTATGGGGTTAGAATTAAACTAACAAATAAAAATTCCAAGGATTCTACTATTATTGTCTAATACAATGAATGAAGGATTGACATGTTCGACATGTTCCTTATCAAATCTCTCACTACTTTTCATAGGTTCATTAGCAATAGTGGCAACTTGAACATGTACAATATAAACTTGAACATGTAAGGGTATGATTTCTAAACATGTTCCACCTCTTTGTGGACTAATTGGTTTGGTAATGGCAATAGGTTGTACCACAAAGGGTGTTGCTGGAACTTTGATACTAGTTCCAATTTCCATAAATACGAAACTAAGGGGTATGTACTTGAAATTAGGGAAAGTGGTTCAATATGCGTGTAACTCAAGTTGGTAATTTTGTTCATCAGAGCGAACTAGTTCCATACTTTCTTGAATCTACTCCTCTATGAACTTCTAAACAGTTTGCCAACACTCCTCCCACTTGGGGTTTTTCTCTCTTAAGGCTTGATTTTGCACTTTGAGTAACGTATTGTCCAACAATAACTCATCAAACTCCTTCAACCTATTGTTCATCTTAACAAGTATAATGGGGTTGGGTTTATTCAATAGCACTTTGGTTGTCTCATACTGACCTTTTTAGTCCTGGATTTGGACATTCAAACTTTGTTTTTCCCTTTCAAACTCTATGTGGGTAGCTACTTATTTCTTTTTAAGGTCTTGAAATGTTTGTTTTAAACCGATTATGACACCTTGTTGTTGCATACTGGACTCCTCCATTTTGGTGTAATCCCACATCATTCCCTCCAAATCAGCTTGGAGATGCTTCAAATCATTGTGGTTTTTCTAATTGAATTGGTTAAGATCGATATATTCTTGTTGTAAGTTCTTAGTTTTCCTAATAGCCTGTTCTACCTCTTTCAACTTATTGGACAGGTTTTAATTTTCATGCTAGGGTGAAAGTATGATTGGGTGGTACCATAAGGAACATCACACCTTAATTTTTCAAAACCCATCAAACTTTGGAAAAATATAGGAAATACATAAAGAAAGGTTTTTAGTAAATTTTTTTGTTGAATACATTAACTAGGTCATATAGATTTTGAAACTTCAATAATGTAAAAAATATTTTGAATTTTGTTGTTCCTATTCATTACATTGACACAAAGTTTTAGGAAAATAAGGATGATTATGTCCTTTAAACTTTTTGGTTAGGAGCTTTTTGGTTTGGGGGTTTTTTTTTTGATATAATTTTTTAAGGTGCTTTAAATGGTATTTTATTTGATATTTTTATTGGGTAATTATTTGAGTAAGTATAATTTAGTTACAAATTTCCAAAGTTTAAAAACTTCATTCCTGAAAGGGGCCACATCAATAAAGAATAAAAATTTGTAATGATTTCCACCTTTTTTTATTGTAATGGAAACTTCAAGCCATATATTTTGGCATGCAATAAATAAACATGAGAAAAAATAATTTATAATTATGAAAACATTTAAAAATAAGGGCCAAAGATATTTTTGGCCATTTTTTGTTCCTTAATTGTCTTTTGAAGGTGTTCCTAGTGGGTCCACCCAATCATACTTTCACCCATTGGACCTTATTCATTTGCCCCTTGACTATGATCGGTTCTTTGTCAGAGTTTTTCAAAAGTTTTCTGCATTGTCTCTAATTTTAGGCTACAGGTTTGTAGGCGATTGTGGGTTTCAAACAAATTCTTTTTGACTTGTTTAAACTCAACCCTAACATTTGAAAGTTCTTGCAATGTCTTTGACCATGTTGTGGCATTTTGAGCAAGTTGCTCTAAAAACATATTAATTTGTCTTAGATTTTTTGTGGAATGACTAGAAATTGGGACAAGTTGGAATCTAGAAAACTATGGGTTTTTTATTTACATAGGTTCAACTACATGTTGTTCAGGTTGGGATGACTTTGTAATTACAACTACATGTTGTATAGGTTCTACAATGGGTACTAAAGGTTCAACAAACATAAGAGGTTTAACTTGGATGTTGTTAATTACCTAATCCAAATTGGGTTCATGTTCTTCCTTAATGTTGCCATGTGTAGCTGTTGTATAAAGTTCTTCTCCTCCTCCACCCCCAATTTCATTTGAATAGGTTCATTTTCAATGAAAGCATGTGGACTTGTAATTTTTTTAAAAGTAGTTTTGGCTTATTCAAAAGTTGCATTTGTAGCATCTATTACTCCTTCCTTGGAAATCCCAAGTTATTCATGAATAAGTGCTTGATCAATGAAAATTTCTTGCCCATGTATCACCTTTGAATTCTTCCATCCTACCTTGCTTCCCATGTTCATAACAAATCTTGCAACAAGTCCTCTCTTGGTGTAGTCCACTATAGGTTAAACATGCCTTCAAAATCGACTTGTTTAACCCATTTGAATTCATTAGAATCCTTCATCCATTGCAACATTTGATGTTTAAAATGCCCTTGCATTGTTCATTTAAAATCCTTTTGTTTTTCCTCCCTAATGGTCTCGGATGGAATATTTAAGTCATGGGTGGGTTTTTCCATCATGGTTTCTTGTATTGACTTACGAGTCTTCTTGAGTGCCATCGAACTGCACACTCAATGGATCAAGCTTTTACTAGAATTTTGATAACAAGTGACGCACCCCCAAACTTTTTAAGAAACCCAAATGTGGGTCTTAAAACGAAACAATGGAAAAAAAGGAAAGTTGGGCCACGCTTCCTAACTCACAACACTTCAAGGGTAGGAGGGTATGTTGGAGCTCCAGGATGGGACTAGGACGAACTCACAAGCGAGAATTCAAGATGAGGTCAATTTGCATAACCAAGGAAAAGGGTGGTTAGTGTAAGTTGAATGAAAACAGTGCAATGGATTTAGTATGGACAATTTTAAACACAAGCTTTACATGGCCCGTAACCTTTGGGAGAGAGGCACCACTCCCTTCCCTATAGTATACTTTATGCCTATTCGCAAGGACTACATCCAAATGTCACTATTCCCCGGGACTCCCAAGTCCCAAAATTGGGACTTTTGCTATCCCAAAACTTTGGACATTCATATCTTTCTCAAATCAAGTTTTTTTTTTGAGAATTTGAAGGCAATATCTTATAGCCCTCAAAAAGATCTTTCTAATGGTGTATAGCATGCCCCAATCTAATCTCATTTGACCCCTGCTTTCAAGGGGTTTGTGGTCAAAAGTTAAATTTCCAATTTGATTCCTGACCTTTCTTTTGATCATAACTCATGCAAATTAAGTCTAAATGAACAATTCGCCCAACAAACAAAGTTGAGGGAACTTCTACTTATAACGAATGACATGTAAAACCAAGGGAAAAGAATTCATGATAGTTGTTTTTGTATGTGTTATGAAATTTGCAACATTCAAAAACATGAAGGCATGTAGTTAACAAACACAATTAGGTGTTTTATAGACCTAGCTTTTTTTAATGGCTTGACCCAAATGTGGACATTAGTGTTCTATCCTAAACCTACCCTCTCTTTTTGGCATTCAAAAAGTTGCCTTGAAGGTCTATGTCTAGAATGTGGAGTTAAAAACGTGTTTGTTTTTTGATTCTTTTTTTGATTGTCCATGGAGCATAAAATTGGAGTGCATTATGAAATGTCATCAATCATTACACAATTCACATAAATTCAAAAGAATCAAAACAAAGATGTTACACTATCATAATTGCTAACATTTCCAAAAAATGACATAATGACATAAAATATATTATAAATCAAACATTGTCCATTGATAAAAATTCAAATTTTATCATTCAAAACAATCTTTAGAAGAACAAAATTTGTAATAACTAAAATCATATATCCTAAAGTAGGAATCGCGAACAACACTATCCATTACATTCAAAATATATCACTTGCAATTTCCAATAGATTCAAAATGATGTTTTGATGCACTCACTAATTATGTTTTAATTAATTTTGATGAAATCATTCAAAAACACATCACATTTAAAAGGCAATGTAAAACTCATCAATGCATGTTGAATACATTTAACAAGATATTCAACACAAAAGTTTTGTGTACAAGCTCATTAAGGACTACTCCACTTTGATGCAATTGGATGTTATTCCTTGACCTAAACATTCCTTAGCCCTTGAACTTCATACTTTCTACTTTGTGCATTAGCCATGAAATCTAAAGAACAATGAGAACTTTGTTGAGGACTACTAAAATAAAGATAGTCCATAACTATCTAAGCACATGTAAGCCACAATAACAAACCACATGGGCCATAAGGGAGCTCACACAAAATTAAACCTAATAAATGTATAACATTTGTTACATAACTTTAAGGACCTAACACTTGCAACATTAACAAGCATAATTAGGCAAATTCACAACCCATCAAAACCCAAGATTCCATAAAAACCTAACAATAAACTTGGAGCCAAGCAAATGGAATGCCATGTATTTGCTAATGGGTAAATTTCTTAGTATATATAGGTTAAGGGTCTTTAATAATTTATTTGATTACTAGTGGTAGGTGTAGACTTATCGTCTTCTAATTGCTAAAAGATGAAACCACTAAGTTGGCTAAGGATAGGGTGGTTGGCAAATGGGTTGCCACTATGTAAAAACTTGTAGAGGAGATTTGGATAAACTCCTTATTTTCACTACTAGAATTTCGATTTTCAAACAGAAAATTCTGGTCAAAAAGACTAAATTTGGACAAAGGCCATAAAAACCCCCCTTGTCATTTTGGACAAGTTGATTTTAACATGTCCAATGTGACTAGGAAAATATTTTTTACCAAGCCTAAGTTGGCATTCTTGACTATCCGAATATGTGAAGGATTTTGGCCTAGATGTTCATCTTAGAGTTTTTAAGGCTACCATTAGAGCAAATGGTGAAATAGAAGATGCAAAATTTGTTAATATGTTTAGTTTTACCCTCAAAGACATTGTGTCTAATTAGTGTAACAATTACATGGGAGACTACCCAAATTACACTTTTGCAAAATTACAAATAACTTTTTGTAAACAATTCATAACAATTCAAAATGATGAATGAGTTTATTTACAATTGAAAAACATGAAGCACGAGAAAAATGAAAAGGTGGAAGTTTATTATGAGAGATTATTGAAGTTAACCAATAGTTTGTCACACATGACAACATATAGTTTTTTAACTATTGTCTTTAGATCTGGAATACAACCATATCAATGTGTAACAACAACATGCATGAAAAAAAAAACCCTGTAGCAGCACAAGGAAACAATTTTGGTTTTTGAAAAAGGAATTTTTGAAGTTGAGGCAATAAACAATTTGTTAATACCACACAATAGTAAAACAATACTAGCTCAAAAACCTCAAATAATTATAGAGAAAACAAGAATGTATTGTACAAACTGTCATTGGACAAATCACAATGTTGAAACATGTAGAATCAAAAGAAAGGAAGAATATGTTCCTACAATTTCTAAAGTTATTACTCAACATCTTAGAGTATAAAGACCTATGAAGTATTCTTGTCATATCTATGGTGAGATTGGACATAAGATTATAGATTGTCCTAAGTACAATGACATGCATAATATGTTTAAGAACAAAGGAGTGAAGACTACAAAGAAACCATCTATGGTAGAACCCAAGCTTGCCAGTCCTTCAATTCATATAGTGGATGTCAACATGGCCATCACCAAGAGCAAGGTTATTGAAGAATAAATGTTTAAGGACAAAGAGCCAATAAAAAATAAGTATGTTGTTGATTAGGAAGAGGAGTAAAGAATACAACAATCTTTTGTCAAGACTATACAAGAGATGTAAACAAAAGACCCACCAAAAAGTCAAAATCAAAAAGAGAAAACATAATGGAGTACAAATTGGGCAAGATTACTGGAGATTGAGGTGTCCACAAAAAAAATTATACGACAAAATTTGTATGTTATTCCTAACAACAAAGTTATGTTTATGGAACATATATTCCAAAATATCAGTAAACATATGCTAAAAACTACCTATACCCTAAAGTTAAGTTAATTGTTAAAAACAACAATAGATATTAAGAAATATATGTGGCAAAAACTAAAGCCAAAAAAACCAATATAAGTAACATATGCAAGTCATAAAATGAAAATCGATAAAACTTTTTGATAAGGAAGGCAATATGCCTTTAGGCACAACTATACTCAATGAAATTTATTAATACAAAAAAAGATCAAATAATCATTCCTTGTAATGAAACGGAGCATAGTGTGGTATGGTACTAAAGTGATATCAAAGCTTAGTGTAGCCATAGTGATTGAGACACACTTTGAAGTTGACATTGTAACTATTAAGGTAGATAACTAGATGGCAATTATCCAAGTATAAGTTGGAAAACACATTATTAAGGATGTTCTATTAGAAGCAGGAACAAATGTAAACATCATAACAAAAAACGTCATAATAAAATTAGATTTACCCAAACCAAGACTAGCCCCATACCACCTCAAAATGGCAAATCAAAATATGACAAAAACTTTAGGAATCATAAGAAATCTAAAGATTCAAATACATGGCATACCATATGTAGCCACATTTATTGTTTTGCAAAACAATGTGGTAGATTTTATTTATTCCATGTTGTTGGGAAGACCTTAGCTCAAAGATGCAAAAGTTACACATGATTGGGGGAACAATGTGATTATTGTTCAAGGCAATGGAATAACAAGAAGAATACTAGTTAATAAGAAACTAGTAATAGAAACCAGTAGGCCCCAAATACTTGTTTGTTATTGTTAGTGATGATTTTGATGTGGCTTGGATGTTCATCATTGTTAGGTTCTCATCTACCAAACTACATGTAGTACCACGTACCTAAGTAGTTGAGACATGTTACAAGTTGCAAATTACTACCAACAAACAATGTGAAAGATGGAACATACATACAAAAAAACACCTCGTGATCATAAATTTGTGTGTGTGTATTAACAAATATGAGTACATGAGTATCACTTGTCCTAGGTTGCTTGGTAAAGACTACTCCCTTCTTCTCCTTATATCTCCATTCTTCTCCTCGTCTTTTCAAACCTTTCGATAACTAGGCCTATGTTGTTCCGGTAGACCCATGAGTTTCATAGGTAAATGTGTTGACAACCGAACCTAGTAGGTCCTATTGAATATCACCTTATTGAATATTGGTAAGGTGTTTACCCTATATCAACTATAGTTCAATTCAACAAACATACTGCCTAGTTTCAGCAAGGTCCTTACCAAGACTTCTACAACTACACACTACTCCCTATTTGACAAGCATTATATTCTTAACATTATTTACCCCTTAGGACCTTAGTGTCCACACAAGGTCATCAAAGTGTTGAGTAAATATATCCTTTGTGCAGAACTACTACCCGAGATTAAAATATGTTTGCTAGGGTTAAGAAGTCGTCAATATCATCATCGAAGTCGACCTTTGATGTAGAACTCTCCCTTGGCACCATTCCCAGCAGAAACTTTTGATATGCTTTGTCCTTCCTTGGGACCAATGGATGTGGCAAACATTATTAAAACTCGAATGACATCAAACTTTTTGAGTTTTTATAAAGTTGTTTTACTTGATGATTTGCTTTAAAAATAACAACTTGTAATGCTATTGGGGTCCTTCCGAGATGTGCTTTGGCCACATGCAAATTTGGCCTTTTTGTTGTGCAACGCCAACTTATTGATGTCATTGCTTCTTTTACTACATCCTTGACTACACAACTTTCCAATAGATCCTCCAACCTCTGTGCCCACATCTGTGCCTCCATGGAATCCTCCTTTACCCTATTTTCAATGGTATTCACTATAAGGTTCCTTCTAGCCATGACAAAGGTTGACTTGTGACTAATTGTTACGGTGTGCTTCAAGTAGTACTTGTTATACACCACCTCCAAGTTGCAGTAGTATCACATTGCATACGCACCTAAACAACTAATCAAATGTTTTAACACACCATACCCATGGCCATCGTTAAAAAAAATGTAACCATAGATAATGTTATACATTAGGTATTCTTGAAACTCCCTATCCTATATCTTCCATGTGTGTTCAATGAGGATTTTGGCATTGAACATTGGTGGAACAATTCCTACCGAAAAGCATGTCTACATGCAGTAGATGAAGTAGTATTTTCCCGGATGGGGAATAATTGGTAAAATATATTCCAACTCCTTCAAAATGTGTAGTGTGTCACTTAGGCTGCACAGTTTCATCCCCACAACTTATGCATGAAATGTTGGAAGAACAATTTTTATTCGTTCATTGCAGATGGGAAGATATCTGCCACTTTGATAGTGATCTAGCAATGGTGAATGTTGTTGTGGTAGAGAATCTTGGTAGAGAATCTTGAAGTGGTTGCTTTGAAATCCTATCCCTTCCCACACTTTCACCTTCATTGTGACTTTTCTCCCTGCTCTTACCACTCTCCAATTGCTCCTTCCCTCTAGTCTACTCAACAAACTTAATGACTTGTGCACAGTGTTTTGGTCTTCCTCCTCTTCCTCTGATTTTATGCCTTCAGATTCTTCTTGCTCTCTCAAGCTTGCATGTGTTGCATCAAAGTTGCATTATCTCTCGTGTTCACATCTATTCACATGCATACACTAATCACACTTTTACTAATCACACCCTAGCCTCAACCTAGACACATGGATTTGTTTGACATGAACTGCTTGTTATTCAATTCAAATGTAACAGTTGATTGATAAGATCAGCAGCACTTGTAATCAAAACACTTCAAAATACTAATCCCTTAGATGCAATTGTACCTCATTCATCAGTTTCAAGACAGCATACAGACAAACTTTGCAAAAAAGAATGGCAAAAACATTTGAAGTGGGATGGATTGCAGGAGCCACAGACAGGGGAAACTGAGATGGTATGAAACTGATTGGCTACGGCTGATCTGCAAGGTAATTCACACTGCCCTACATTTCAAAATACTGGTTCGTTTCCTTCCAATTAGTATTTACCAAAAGGGAGGTCACATGATACACAGTCACAAAAAAGAACTTCACCATGGTTACAAGATCTTGACTCACACATCTCCTCGACAAATCTGGACAAAGGTGGATTCCAGCACCAAATCACTGCTTGATTGGCAGGCCTATGAACTAGGCAGGAATGGCCTGATCATCTACAACTCTTTCCCACTACAGAGCATTTCACAAATAAGTATCCTGGGTAACATCACAATTGACTACACTCGACTGTAAATCATGCAATTAATATTGAAAACAATGGGCCATCAAGAGTGAAAAACATAATTGAAAATGGTCTCCACTGCTGATGATGCTTTCCAGATCCAGAACAATGGACCATTCATTAGGTCTGGGAAGCACTGCAACTTGAATAAAGATCACTTTTGGGGGTCTTATCCCAAGACAACACCTTCACCCCATAAGAATATGTCGAACGCGTTCTGCAAGAAGGCTGCTAATCTTGCTACTCGACCAAGAAACCTCTGCTCTATCGACAAGCAAGAAACGGTAGATCTCCCAATGTCGGTTGGCTACAACATGTCTCCCAATATCAGCCTGCAAAATCGAATTCCCAAATGGCAATCATCACCATCTCCACCCACAAGTTTACTCTCTACAGCTTTGGCACATAGTTTTATGAATCCTCATTCTACCAGATCTGCAGCTCCTCAGGCGCTGATGGGTATTAAACTAGTTCACAGAGAGTAATCACCACACACCACCCATGTTCTGGGTGAAGAGGCAATAATGCTACAACCATCAGTCTTTTGAAAGAAACTGTGTAACCAAACAGCTATCAAATGAATTTCCAAATAGAGAGCAAATAGCACTTGATCAGCACACAGTGATATGTGTATTTTTATCAGATCTGCTTGAGAGATGAACTGCATTCACATTAATACTCACAGATGTGACCTGTCAGAGCATTCTGATCTATAGCCTTTGATACAGAAAGAGGAATTAAGTTGAGCTTGCTGACCTTGAAGATACAGATATCCAACTGCTTAAGAGCAAGAGTAACATCATAAAGAACACGTGGGCGACCCCTGCCACAAATCTCTATGGGAGTTGCAACATGTAATTCTGTATCAGGGCCTCTGGTCACTACTGCAACTCGCAAAGGATGCTCGACCTCAGTATGCATGCATATGCAAAGTCTCTTTTTCTCTTCCACATCAGTTATCTTCTGCCCATCTGCCCGCAACACAAATACACTAATCATACTGATCCCATTCTCTGTGATAACACGTCCATGTGCCACCTGTATGACAATACAAACCTCCAACAATGATCACAACCTTTTGTGAAATCAACCTGCTACTCTCACAAAGCCATACAATCTTACGATCAGTGGCAGCAGGAACATTATTGAGATGGGGTGTCCCACACAGACCAAAATACACAGCTGGGATGATAGTAGCTGATACTATCTTGCTTAAGTAGGATTGGACCATAACCCAAACTTTTGCACAACCTGGACTGCAGGAACAGGTAACTTGAAACAGACTGTACCATCAGACTGTAGACCAAGACTGAAAGATACTGGAAGGCAAGGAGATGAAAACCAACCTGCAATTTCATATCTTTCAGAGTGCGCAGACAGTCATATAAAAGACCTTTCCGGTTTTTTCGAGTAACTTGGAGTAGGCTGTGGACAGGGCTGATGGAGTTGTCAAGAGTCACAACTGTGTGAGCTCCATGTAGGCAGGTGAGATCTCCACCTTCACCATCATCTTTCTCAGTCACTAAGGGTACAGAAACCTCAGTGAACAAGTCATTTGCTACTTGGAGTGGTAAAGGTGCACAATCCAAGCCCCCACACTCTGGACCTGCTTGACTCAGGTCACAGCGAGAGCAGGTGTCGCCCAACAATTCTCTCACCTGATCACAAACTTCCTTCACCCTTTTCTTCCACAACAGCTCATTCCTGCAGTATACACCAGTCTCATTCAGAAACACGAGATTCTCACCTCCAACTCCTGCATGTTGCATAGCCATATCTGAAGATTAGCATACACTCTTCACAGTGTACAACAAGCAAGGTATTGGGGACAAGAAAAATCTCAGGAAATATATTGTGTGCATTCTGTGAGAGCACAGTACCGGTTGTCTGTGACAAAGAAAAGATTCACAGCTTTGTCATCAGGACTGGTTGACACTTTGACTTTGTGGATTGTCAATTCCATCTCCCACAGCTTCTTTGCAACACCTGTCACACATGCCAACAACACCAGCATGAAGACAACGCAAACCTCCATTCTCCAAGCATAGTGGACATCAAGTTCAGGTACTGCATCATGGGCGTTGATTGTCATCTTCACACCTTCAATTGCAGTAAGTCCACAGAGGGGGACTTGCTTACTACTCTGCCATGACTGAGGGAAAGATCCAGCCAAAAAAACATGGATGTGTATAGGAGGTTGTCATTACCATGGAGAAGGCCTGTGCGATCTGATGAGCAGACCTGGAGTAAAAACACATTCTTGGATGTCAAAACAGGAGGAGGTGGACATGGCAACAAGAACTGGTCTACTGCAGATGGGCAAGCATGTTCCAAGCGCTGTTTCAAGAATGGCCAGCGAACTGTGGATGCGCTAACTCTTGGGACCACCCATAGCACCACAAAGCACCATCGCCCATCTGTGGATAAATCTGCATCCAGCCAACAAACCCTGGAAAAAGGTGACAAACCAATAATGCAACAACAGTAGAAGCAACTCCCTTGAACTTCTGGAAGCCCTTGAAGAAGAAAGAAACGATTGGTGGGACCAAAACCATGGCATAATGAAATGGACCAAAACATGGCATTCTATGATTCTATTGCCCCCACAAAAGTTGTAGATCTTCCAGAGATGGCAACTCTTCGTGAACAAGTCCCCATAGAAAATTTCGTCCATGAAGAAGGAATGAGAGAACTCACCTCCTTTCACCACACTGAGGCCGAATTCAAACACAGTTCGAGCAAAATCGCATCCAAGCCCAACTTTGTCAGGACAATTAACTGTGATCTCACTAGGATCTCCTTCATGTTTCCCGCGACGCACAATCACATACTCATCATTGAATGCTGCACCCATCTTCATCTCGTATGTGTGTGTGTGTGTGTGTGTGTGTCCTTCCTTCAGGTTGCTGGAACTCCAAAGACGAAGACTTCTACATGCACCACTCTCCTCCCTTCCTCCTCTTCTTCTTCTAATCTACAAGAGTTGTGCTCCAGCAGCAGCATAGACTGCCGTCTTGAACACAACAGCCATCAGAAAAGATGCACTACCTATGAACACAGTGCTCCGCGACGTGCATCCGCACGAGGAAAACTGTCTCTTCCTCCTCCCTCCTTCTTCTTCTCCCCACTCCCTCCCTCTCCTCCATCTCCCAAATCCAGTGTCTGGTGAATCCAAATCCCCACCGCTAAAAGAAGTCGTCTTCTGCTACAATAATCTATCAACTCTCTCTCAACTTCTTCTTCGTCTTCTGCTACAATAATCTCTCAACACACCCCTCAACTTCCTCTTCGTCTTCTTCTTCTTCGTCTCCTTAGCTCGTCTTCGCTGCTGCGCCCGCGCGAGCGTCTCTGCGAGAGAGAGAGAAAGAGAGAAGAGAGCGTTGCGGCGAGCGTTGCAGTGTGTTGTGTGGTGTGTATGAAGCGCTGGAGCAAGACCTGTGAAGCGTATCCGACGGCTGAGATCTGGGCAAGGATAACAAGGAAGGAGAGATCTCTGGCGGGAGAAAAACACAAAAGAAAACAAAATTTTAAAATAAAAATTAAAAAATCATATTAATTTTTATTTTAAAATTAGCTGAGATCCCCCAAAAAACCCAAATCGTGCGGCTGAATCGGACACCCAACATTTTCTTTTCCTTTTTCTAAAAACGAGAAAGAGATAATAATAATAATAAATAAATAAATCTCACTAGTCGAGACTGATAACTGGCAAGTTGCTAACCAATTTGGGTGAAGTCACAACTTACTAGTAAGTACTGTAATGAAAAGAGAGAAAAAAAAAGAGATAATGGTGAGTAAGTATTGGATTTGTTTTTTTGTATTTTATTGTTTTAAATTGATTTTAAAGAATCCATAGAATATTGGGGGGTTGTGGGCTGATTATAAATATATATATATATATATAAATATATGAAGAATTATTTTGGGGGTTTGGGTGTTCATGGACGAGTTTTCGCGTTTTTCAGGGGGATTGCAATTTTAAGTAGGAAAAGGGTATATTTTGTAAACTATTGGGTGTTGAGTCACGTATGTTTGTTTGTTTGTTGACCACTCTGATGGCAAGAAAACAAAACCGTTTCATCACGTTTTGTCGATCAAACCCACGGCAACAAACAAACTATTTCATCACATTTTTTTTGTCCATCAACTCCAAATCGGGGTCTCTTTCTTTTTCCAATTTTGTGATGTGAAAAAAAATTAATGAAAATTTCCCAAATATTTGAAAAATGAGTCAAATTTTTACACTAATGAATTAAGAAAATTTCAAAAAAAACTTCCCATTTTTGTTATCAAAAGAATGAATGCAAAAAATGTCCCCAAAACTATTTTATTTTATTTGCAAATCTGAACAATAACAATTTGTTTCATCCGATATTTCGTCAATCATCACTCTTAGGGCAACAAACTTTTCCATTATATTTTGGTCGATCAATTCGTTGCCAACACACTTTTTCACTCCCCAACTGGCATACAAGAAAACAGGATTCATCATTCCCGGGTAGGCTTATTGGGGGACCATCCGTTGGCCCTGTAAATGTGTGACCCATGCCACGACTACCACCGATGCTTTTGTATTTCAACTGTTGCAGTACAAAATATTCCTTCGTCTCTTTTGAGCTTTCATAAGTCATGGGATTTGTTGGCCTTGCCTACCAAGGCAAGGATATTGTGTTCAGATTCATTATAGAGTATAGTGGCTTAAGGGATTATGGCCCCTAGGTAAGAGCATCTCCACCAGTGCTCAGTATGTCACTCTGGATAATAAAATTAAATGTCTACGTTTAGCTTCTTTTTTTTTTCTGGCAAC
>Ga0116231_10004853_pt1 | contig 26962 bp, 25 predicted proteins | sample S1TSphgellanicum_2_FD_89695 | JGI IMG/M metagenome (GOLD analysis project Ga0116231, IMG submission 89695) | Host-associated microbial communities from peat moss isolated from Minnesota, USA - S1T2_Fd - Sphagnum magellanicum MG | ecosystem: Host-associated > Plants > Peat moss > Unclassified... | reverse complement strand
TTTTTTTTTTTTGTCTTTTTTTCTTTTTTTTTTTTTTAGTTTGGCGGGGGGGGGGGGGGGGGGGGGTGTTTTTACTATCTACCTAGTTGGTACTAGGTAGTACATAAAGCAAGTGAGCTAACCACCATGGTTAGCTAGGGAACTGGAACCCAACAGAAAACTGTTTCCTCATCACATATCATCCATTCTTGATGGTGCACTGGTGGGTGCTGGTTCACCGTGGCCCACTGGGTCCAGTTCTGGGGTTTTTTTAGGGTTTAGGGTTTAGGCCGACACTGGTCGAGACAGGCGACCCTGCAGACGGTCACGGCCACGGCCACGTCTTCTGTTGGCACCAGAAAATGGCGGGTGCACAGACACCTATCGTCCGCGTGGCGACCATAGCAAGCGCCAAGGAACAGTAGAAACTTATAAATACGCAACAGCCTGAACTTAGTAGCAGCAATTCATCGGCCAAATGATTTGGAATCCTCAACTTGAACAGCGTATTACTGGAGAATCAAACCAGGAACAAAAAAAAAGAACCCAAACGATGTCGGAATTGGCACAGGACGCAGCGGAGGACTATCGAGTCTCCAGTATGCCGGAGGTCGACAAGGCCGCAGGAAGAGTCTCGACTCAATCTCCAAAAGAGGTCTAAACTTTCCTGGACAAGTCGTTCTCTCTAGTTAGTTTTGAAGAACTTTGTAGTTTAGGGTTAGGGTTTAAGGGTTTGCGGTTAATTGTGGTTTGCTTCTTCCCCTTTGTTGTATCTTGAAGAGGCTTGCCTCTTGACCTAAAAAAGGATTTTTTAATCTGTTGCAACGGCGTTTTGGATTACAATTTCTTGTGTCTGCAACATTTGGCTAATAAAAAGAATGTGGGATTCGGGTTCTTGACCTCTACAATTGGGGTCCATGATACCTTCTTTCTTATATATGCAGGTTTTGTACAAATGTGATTCACTAAGCAAGCTTCTCTTGTAACAGGACCCAGAAAATGAAGAAAACTGTGTTACTAACAATTCACAACAAATTCCTTGCAGATGGAAAATCATTCAGAGACTTGGAAAACCATGGCGCCTGATGTGGATGAGTACCATAGTAGTGTGGCAAGGGGAATTGCATCTGGATCAGGCCAAATCATCCGGGGTATCTTCTGGCTTAGCTTCATGGCAGTAACACAGTTGGAGAATGGGGGTGTCTTTTTTGAAAAGAAAGTAAAGCCCTCAGACACCCCAAGCCACCTCAGTTCACAAACTATCCAAATTTTGCACAGGTATATATTGTCTTGTCAATATTGGTTTTTGTTGATGGATCCTGATTTCAAATGCGGCAATTGCTTTTTAAGTAATGTGTGGTCTTATAGGGAAAGAATTGAAGGAAGGATCTGCCAATTGATTGATTGCTTGCTTGCAAGGCATGCCTGGCTGCCTCAATTTATATGAAATGGTTTGTAGTGTAAGTGGGGATTGTGTAGGTTGAGGGAAATATCAAGAATGACTGAAACTGTCGCAAGGAAAGTGTTGTCTGGTGTATTGCGAACTGTGGGCTTCTTATCTGGGTCCGTGATCAACTCAGTCATTGGCAAGAAAGTCTTCCAGCTCATGCCAGGAGAGGTTCTTTTGGTTTCACTTGATGCATTTGGTATGTCCCTTTTACCTTGTGTATGGTGAAAGAGAAAATTGATGCGATGATAATGCCAGGGGTTTTTTTGAGAATTATCAAAGTTGTTGTCTTCCTTTCTTCATACAAATCTCCTGAGCAGATCTATGATGGCCCCCTTTGTGTAGGATAATGAAACTTTGATTCCTTCATTGTTGTTGTTGTTGTTGTTATCCAATCTGCACAAAAAAAGCAGCAGATTCCTAAACCATTTTTGCCTATGGGGTTTGGACAGGAAAATTGTTTGATGCACTGGAAAAAGCTGGAACAGACATAATGGGGGCTGCCTCTTTCGTTACACAAAGAATTATTGCCCATAGGTACATAACCTCTTAACTATGAACCTGTGTCTCAAGTATTGAATAGGGAAATTGTTGACTTACCATCAGCAGAGGATATGCAACTGTTGAACCTGCAGCCAAAATAACATGCGATGAGGTTGCATACCCACCATCCCATTTTCATCATGTGGTTGGTAAAAGTTGTATGCCATCTCTAACAACACGAGTTCTTCACACTAAACCTTAATTTGAGTATGTTAAGGTGTGTCTCTTGATTGCTATATGTCAAGCTGACAACAACTCTAGTTCTTTTCTAGGTCAAAATGCACATAAGCAAAAATGGATAGAAGCAAAAGTGAGGTATTTCAAATGGCTGGCAGTTCTGTCAGTAATGCTAGAATATTTGGATGTGTATTTGTATGGTTGGATATTTTGCTTAGCTGAAAATTTTAGAATATGAATGTCTTCATCTTGTCATAGCTATTTAGAGCAAAACATTTTCTGACCTAATTCACATCAAGGTCTGTCCCAGCAGTTGAGAGTCCCCTAAAGGAGTTCAATTTTTTTCCTCCTCATACCCAGGTTTGGATATACAGCTGGTCAAGCAACACGAGAAATTTTGGCAACAGCTGGACATGTATTTGCAACAGTGTGGACCATTATCAAGTTGCGGAAAGCAATCAACCCCAAAGATGGTGCTGTAAGGCATTCATATGCAAGTCAGGCAAGAGCAGCAGCAGTAAAAGCATCACATAGAAACTAGTACTTTGGCTACCCTTTACTTTATGATGCATGTACATGGCATTTCATGAGATGTGAATTTGTGTCAGGATATATATTCTAATTGTGACAAATGGTATAGTTAAGATAATAACATCTTTACATTGACGGGCTGCATTGTAGGGTTTGTACTTGATAGATTCAGAGTGAAGCAATAGTGTTTTATTCCATTTGAAGTGTTGTTAGGGCAGACAGACATGGTTGATGGATGTGTTCCCTTTGATTTGAATTTTGAGGAGGCAAAATTCTCTAGTATGTACTAAAGACACACACATTCTGCACCCGGATTTACAAAGATGGTACTATGAATTGCTATTGCGTGATGGGATTTATGTTGTTAGCGATATTGTACCTGACAGAAACATGGAAATATGTGTGGATGACATGCACAATTGCTAAAGGGAATTTCAACTATGGACTTGTAAAGGAAAACCTGTTATTGAAGGTACCCAGCAACACAACGCAGCTCTGATTTAGTGTTCTGCTTTCTAGTATCATGATAGCCATATCAAGTCATGTAATACAACGACACAAAAGCCTGTTCACACACTATCCATCCTGCATGTTGTGCTGGGGGGTGGTGGTTCACTCTGGTTGGGTTTCCATTAGATGGCGGCACACTGGTGGATGCTGGGTCACTAAAAGCCTCTGCAACTTTTTCTAGTGTATTTGGAGGTATGCTTTCTAGAGCATAATATGTGATGTGCAAGAAGTGCAAGTATTTTTTGGGGGTGAATTTTCACCATTTTGTGTAGTGTGCATATTGTAATATCTTCAACACGATTTTAGGGCATAAATTTGGAGTTTACAATTTTAGGGGTAGGATTGTGGGCAACTCCTTCATTTTTAAGATCCAAAATCTAGTTTCAATGACAATGGTGGTGTAATAATACCCCCATTTTTTTTTTGCTTGAACCATAATTTCAATTGGCAATGGTTTTGAGTGCAACACCTTTAGTTTTTTACAAACTTTTAATTCTATGTGCGACAATGAATGCAATACTTTCAATTTTTTTCTTTACAATGCAATGCACAATATTTTGAGTTGCCAAGTTGATATATATTATAGTGTTCACATTTGTCTTATCATATCATCATTTATGACAATTCTAGAGTGTTATCTTTTTTCATTATTTTTTTCGTTTTATCTAAAAACACATGTTAAAAAAAATAGTTTAGACTTTACACCAAAAGGCAAAGGAAAATGCTTTGGGCTCCCTTTGGGCTTGCAACTAAAGTTGGGGCGTGACAAGAAAAAAGGCCTAAAGAAAACCAAGACACACGAGGCTAGGTATTAGGAATGAAAGATAACCCCACATGAAGTGGGAAACCTTTGAGAATGAAGGGGCAGCATATCCCTAGGACTCTTAAGATAAATTCCCATTTTGGGAGCTAGGGCTCCTTGGGATGTTAGAAAGTTTAAAAGGCAATTTGGGGATTTAAATCAACTCCTAAATCAAGTGACCTTTAACTCGTTGGAAATATTTTAATGAAAATTACAAAAATTTAGGATTGAATTTTCAAAAATAGATGTGTTTTGAGGGAATTATGATATTACAAAAATTTGTGACACATAATGATTTAGTTTTGGGAATTCCCTTTGCGAATAATGGGATGACCATTTCAATGCTTGTGATAGGGAGAACTATAGAGTATATTATAAGAAAGTGGATGGTGCAGCTTTTCATGTCTAGATTGTTGTGAGTTTAATGAGTTTATGAATCAAATTTGGTTCCAATGACATTAAGTGTTCTTTTTCTTTGGTTTGTGCAAGTGATGTGACCAAGAGGTGTTCATTACAAATGTCATTTCATCCTAATTTTCATGGAGTTCTCTCATTCCTTTTTGTTTTTCTAATGCAAAGAATTAAGGAACATGCCTTGAATTTTGATTATTTCAATATAATTTGGATTAGGGAATTATTATTGAAACCTTTTAACGAGCTTGGGGCGCACATCAACATGCTTAAACAATAAGTGACACTTGTTCTTCAACACCTTGCACCATTGGCTTGTTAGCTACAAGGGGAGTTAATGGTGTTTACTTCATAGTTGTGCAAAAGGAATAATTGATTAAAATATGATAACTCAATGACATTGTAGACTCCTTCAAAGGCAAATTGCTCTTTAAAAGACTCAAACATTAACAACAAATTTTTTTTTATTAATATTTTACAAAAAGGAAAGGGAAATTGTAATCAAGAGCACACAAAGTAGAAACATGAATAAGACAATGATAATAAGATTATAGAGAACTTGACAAAACCATAATGGACAACAAGATCATGATGAGAAGGGGAAAGGGGTGAAAAATGTAATTGACAACACAAGTTTGAAGATCTTGAAGATGATGACCAAAAGTAGCAACAAGAATACAATTTCCCACCAATAGAACGGTTCCAAGGTGGCACCTTATGACCTAGAAGTGCAAGGCAAAAGCTTGGAGTGAAAATGTATTTTTTCAAGGTGCAAGCAAGATATTTTGTATGTATTGCTACTTTGTTTTCAATTTGACGATAAGAAAAAAATAGTTTTAAAAACTTTTAGTTTTTTTCATGGGCATCTCTAGCCTCCCTCTAGCTTCTCAAAAAAAATTGTGTCATATTATTTGGATATGAAAAAGTATTCCAAAAATATCTATAACAATCACATCATTTTTCAAAAGGTTGGAAATAATTTTATTTATGAAAACAAATTCCATTAATTAAAAAAATTATATTAAAGTATTCACCACATTAATATTGAAGTGTTCAAAAAAAAATCAAATACTTACAAAAACGTTCCACCTATTTTTAAGTACTTGAACTTTATTTTTCAAACTACCACAAATTTTAAGTTTAATTTAAATATTTGCAAATAATTTTTAAAGCCCAGGCTTAAGGTTTAAGGGTTCATAGTAATGCACTCAGACATGAGATATTTTGAATGGTGCATTAGTGCATGTTGGATGGCATGTGCCCGTTTGGAAGATGATGTGTAAAAACACTTTCTTTCTTGGTTTTGTGAAGCTCCAAAAAACACATCCCTAGTTCAAGAATTGATGTTAGTTGAGCATGTAACTCTATTTGGATGAATGTATTCAAAAGAAAGAGAAACATCATTGAAACTTTGCTTGGTAGGAAACAAAATCACAAACCACAAAACACTTGGTAAGCAAGCCGGGGTAAATAATGGGTAATCAACGTTCCAACTTCAAGGTCCCAATGTAAACTTCTTGATGGCTTGAAAAGTTAGTTTGATGCGGATGAAATTAAACTTCTTGATGGCTTGAAAAGTTATTTTGATGTGGATGAAATTAAACTTCTTGATGGCTTGAAAAGTTATTTTGATGCAGATGAAATTAAACTTCTTGATGGCTTGAAAAGTTATTTTGATGCGGATGAAATTAAACTTCTTGATGGCTTGAAAAGTTATTTTGATGTGGATGAAATTAAACTTCTTGATGGCTTGAAAAGTTATTTTGATGTGGATGAAATTTGGTTTGAGCCACATGGGTGGGGAAGTGTGGAATGTGGAGTTACATAATAACCACATATGCTTGGCGAATCTCTTTGATATTAAAAAAAAGGGGTTGTAGAAAGGAACATGAGTTGTATGAACTAGTAAATTGACCTAAGTGTAGGAAGGAGCTTTATCAAAGGGTGATCACTTAAACCAAGAGTCATCTTCACGACAAAGGATATCAAGAATCAAGACAACCCCAAAACTCGGGTTGGGTAAAGAAGGAAATCCAACAAGGATTTTTGTTGAATTGGAGGAGTGAGGCAAATGAATGGGGAACTCCAAAAAAACCATATGAAAACTTAATAGTAGAAAGTAGTAAGATAAGTACTTCCTTTACAAGCACCTTGTCATGTGGCCATTGGACGACCAAATGGCCTCATTTGTACTACTACTACTACTTCTTCTTCTTCTACTACTACTACAACTTTTCTCTTGGAAGGGGAAATGAAAAGAGCTGTAGTTTGAAAGCAAGCCCACCTTAACTTCTCCCATTGATTGATTTTGGAAAGATTGATCACAATAATCTTGCAAAAGAAAATGAAGAAAACAAAAGGATAAAAGGCTGTGGACCATGGTACATGAGCATGATCGATCTACACCGTCCAACTGCAACTGCATCTAACCATTTACATTGCACGTGATCAATCCGCACCGTCCAACTGCATCTACCATTTACATTTCACGCAATCGATCCACACCATCCAACTGCATCTACCATTTACATTTCATGCGATCGATCCACACCATCCAACTGCATCTACTAGCATTTACCTTTCACGTGATCGATCGATCCACACCATCCAACTGCATCTACCATTTTACATTTCATGTGATCGATCCACACCATCCAACTGCATCTACCATTTACATTGCACCTGATCCATCCACACCGTCCAAACTGCATCTACCATTTTGCATGGCACCTGCTGGTCAATCCACACCGTCCAAGTGTATCAACTGTTTTGAGTCGCACCTGGATTGATCAATCGACACCGTCCAACTGCAATCTTACTTATTTTGCATCGTGCTTCATCCAAACCGTGGATGGAGTTAGGGTTTCCGGAATTTCCCCCACTTTGCCACCCAGTTCCGCCACCCGTTTCTTCGCGCTCAAGATCCCACGGAAAGAAACGAGCAAAGCAACAACCCCAACTGTTTTTCCTCAACTCCTCCCACAAAATTTAATATGATTCCATCGGGGCTTTTTTCTGTTTTTGGCAGAGAAAAAAACAGACGAAGAATCCAATCATGTGATAATGGTACTAATAAGATTGTTGATGATGAGATCATCAACTTCTGTGACGCATTGATCACGAAAAACAACCTCCAAAAAGAAGAAGAAACAATTGCAGTCTAACTTTGATGAAAACAAAACAATTTTGTAGGAAGAAAGTGGAGCTTGACACATGTGGGGGGAGGGAGGGGCGGCGGGGTCCATAGTGATTTTGCAGCAAGCATGTCGACGCGCGTCAGTCAACAAATACTTCCAGCTGCAGTACTTCCCCGCCCCGCCCCCCCCACTATCGAAGTCTTCTTTTTTCCGTTTTCCAGTCCTGAGAAGTCTCGTTTAAGATCCTGTGCAATACAACAGACTTGCATCGTCGGTTGGGTGTGGGAGCCGCACTGATCTCTTTTGTAATCCGTGCTCTTTCCGTGGCCAGCACCCCGCTCGCGTTGAGCAGATTATACCTTGCTTTGTTTGTCTGGGTCCTTTTTCTAATAAGAAGAAGAAGAAGAAGAAGAAGAGGAAGAAGGAGAAGAAGAAGTAGAAGAAGCCATTTGTCGATATTCTTAACGGGCTGCACAAGCCAGCAGACTTGAATCCTAAGTCCCCCAGCCCCGCGCGCGGCGTGCACGTCAGATAGCTAGCTAGCTCAATTGTGCAGGATCGACCCATGATAATATTCTTCAGTTTGCTAGCTTGCAGACTCTTGGTTAGATTCAACCACGAGTTTTTTTATCTTTCTTCTTCTTCTTCCTCTTCATCATCTGTTTTTGCATGGCGACAGCTAGTGTTCTCCTAACAGCAAAAATAGTACTACTACTGCAAGTCGATGAGCGCTTGTTGAATATAACGGTTGCAGATCGCTTCCAGGTTCCATTCCTCCCTAGTCGTTCTGGATCACGAAACCTCTAGTGAAAACAGTGAACTTGATTCGGTATAGTTTGTACAACGGGAGAGATCAGGAAAAATAATCAGAAGGACGTGGTTTATAAAAGACTCGGAATTTCTGGAGGCCGGAGTAAGTATGGATCATGCTGTTCATGTGTGTACAAGTACCCATGCAAGAGTGTTTGTGCTTGTGATTCTCATTCTCATCCTAGTAGTCTGCCCTTGGAGTGCTCATTGTGGACGCGTGATCTGGCCGGCGACGCCCGCGAGTACAACAACACATCATTCTAGTTTCATTCTGCTAGTCAACCGTGAGTATAACGTCGGTGGTGCAGGTATGAACTCCGATCACAGCTTCAACCTTGCAAAGAGACTTCTGTCGTCTGCCAGTCGTGGTATTCAGAAAGCTTTGAAATTCCTTCTCGAGACAACACGGGGTGGCGGCGCAGTACGACGACCCCCATCTGCTTCGATCATCACTCCACCTGATATCGATCATGTGGAGGTAAACTATAGGACAGCTACCAAGAAGTCGGAAGCTGCTGCAGCAGCAGCAGCAGCCGTAACATCTCTTGGAACTCTTTCAAAGGGTAGTACTGCGGGATCACATGATGAATCTGCACCAGGATCAAATGGATCGACATTTGATCACACTGCAAGGCCACAAGTAAACTACTCATTAACTTCTCGACGTAAGAATAATTATCCAGTTGCAGCAGCAGCAGCGGGTAGATCAAAGTTCGCCCTCAACAGCCAGCTTGCAAAAGGAACGATAGGTCCAGGATCCGGAACCCCATCACCAGGCCACAATAGCATACCTGTGAAAATGAAGGGAAGATGGCCCTGACTGATCACTGACCCATTAGTCTATTAATCCTTCAACCCAAAGTCTTTTGTGCCGCGAGTTTCCGATTACACTTCCGGTCACAAGAGCTAGAGCTGGAGCTGCGGGCAGATGATCACGTCCGAAGCTGCTGCTGTTGCTGCAGCATTTTGGAGTTTAACATGAGCTTCCACAAAAACAACGTACCTGATCGGAAATTTGGTTCGGCCACTACTGCATCATGTCCAAATCTAAGTGACAAGTGCTTGCGAGACAGATTTTTGGAGCTTCACAACCGTCGACAGGATTGAAATTCTCAAGGATTCCTTTTGATTTTGGTAACAAATCCTTCGTCTCAGGCTCTGATCGACAAGGAGGGGACCGCCCGCGAGGAGGAGCATCGTCGTCTCCTGGACACGGAACTCAAGAACCGGACATAACTGTCAGACAATTCCAGAGCAGAATATGCATGAGAAGCAAATTCCATGGCAAATTTGCCAGAATCTTCACATTTACCCTCCTGTAAATGAATAAAAAATGGGCTCCTCAAAATTGTTACTATTAGTAATTTCTTTGTTAGAATTCTGCTTTTGGGCTGTAAAACTTTAACAGAGAGAAATGAATGAGAGAGACAGAGAGGGATGAAATGTGGATGAAAAACTAATGACCAGAGATAGAGTGTGTGAGCCAACAGTCACCAGCACACACCATCCATTAAAAGCTTGCTTATACCACTCACTTGTGGATGAATCCTAACTGAGTTCAACTCAGGTATCACCTTGGTAACCATGCTATCCCCGGTAAAAGGATAGGTCCCGGAACATAGGCCATAGGTACAATAATTGGTGATGACATCTAGATTGGTTAGAACATAGGTTACATTGGAAGGTACTAGATAGTCAAAAACAGAATACTAAGCTAACCAGTGTGGTTAATTAGTTACACAAACCCAGGAACCCAATTATGGAGAAGTGTGTTAATTTTCTGTCCACCCATCATCCATCCCTCATCCCTCATGTTGCTTCACTCTGGCCGAAACTCATTACATAAATTATAATATGTCAAGCCTTTTTTATAATTGTGTTAGGGTTTAGGCCTTTTGAGAGTAGTAGCTGAAATTGAGGGTTACATCTAAGGATCAGGTTCAAGTGGAGTGGAGTAGCCACCACACTTATGCAAGCAAGCCCACCCGGGCTGTGATCAAGCTATGGCTATGCATGAAGCATACAAAACAAAGAAAAGCACATAAAAATAACATTAAAAAAATATGTGCTAGTTCAACTACATGCTATACATTTGGACTTCTTCACCATTGATGCTTTCCTCAAAGTTCAATTCTCTCTTATTTGTCAACTTGGCTTGGTGGTAGTGCTTTCTTATGTCGCAAATTTCCACTTCTTTTCAATCTCAAAAAAGTGGAATGGGAACATTTTGTCTCAAGTTCCATGTTTTTAAAAAAAATTTAAACAAAAAATTGTAGTCAACTTTTCATTAATTAAAAGACTTTTGAGTAAAATTTCATCACATTTCAACTATTTTTTAGTTCGGGGCAATTTTTCACTACTTTTTTTTCCCTTATAATTTTGGATAGTTCTTTTTTAAAATATGTCAACCAATACATTTTACATCTTTCTTGGGATGTTCACTAATGAATGGTACTACTTCAAAACAAAAAAATTAAAAAGCATTGCTTGAAGGCAAATTATTATTATTATTATTATTATTATTATTTTCTTGTGATGAAATTTTGCAAACTTGCAACCAAAAACAAATGGTGCAAATCTCCCAAATAAATTTGATTGCTAGTTGACATTTAGTTGTCATTGTAAATCAACCATTCGAATCTGTCAAATAGCCATCCTCAAGGCACATGACTCGCATTTGTTGTTATCATGGATGAATAATTTATGTTGTCCATTGTAAATTCCACTCCCTTTAGAAATCACGTGTCACACCTCCACTATTTGGAAGCTTCTACTATCGTCATCTATTATGTAAGCTTACAAGAAAAGTTGCCACCTATAAAAAAAATGGACAAAAAATGTGAAAGTAATTTAGTAGGTTGAGTTTTGCATTTCAAGGTTTGGTCATGAATGCTCAAAATAAAGTAACATGATTCAAATTTGCAAATTCAAGAAAGGGAGGAGTGTCTTAGCAAATCGAAGATTTGATTCCAATTTTGATCTACTTGTAAGTTTTGTAATTGAATTTTGTGATTTGGTACATTTGTTGCAATTTCTTGGGCATTCTTGTTGCCTTCTTGAATGCAAATCTTTATGCCACAACATTTAACAAGAAGAGTAAATCCAAGCAAAAGCAAACAAAAAAACAAAACTAGCCCTTCCAAGTACACACATCTCCTTGTATTGTTTCAAAATTGGTTGCATTTTCTATTTTGATGTTGCTTTGCACACAAATGTCCATTGTCATGGGTTCTTGAATCTTACGATTTAGCAATGGTGAAGGAAGTAGCAAATTTTTGCCCTAGTACAAGTTCTTCCATAACTTCGATATTTTTAATCTTTCTAGAGCTTAATTGCAAAACTTTCTTCCCAAACTTGCATATTTCTAATCTTTCTCAAACTTCAATTGATTGTAAAAAAAAAATTGTTGTGAGGTTCTGTTCTACTAGTTGCATAAGAAGTCATTGTGTTTGTTTTTGCTAATCATGGTCAACATCCTTATGACCTCTTATGAACTTCAAAGTTTTGCTTTTGTAAAAGTTATTTCAAACATTCCTTTTATTAATCTTATCTCTAGAGATCTCTCACATTCTCTATCACCTAGTAGCACACTTGGTCCCTTAACACCTAGTCATTAAGATCTCCAACTTTTTGTACATTTATGTTAGTTTTTTGGTCACACCTTAAGATGCTATTATAGATTTTATAGATCTTCTGAACCTTGCATCCATTGAATGAAAGAGGAAAAAGAAAAGAGAATATGAATGTGAGTTTAATAGAGTTGATCAAGATGGTTGAGTTATTAAGTTTTTTTTGGTCAAATATAAGATTTGTTTGTCCATTGAAGGGAGAAACAAGTTAATGTTAAAACATAATTCATTGATCAAACATTCAAGTCTTAAGAAATGCATGAAGATTAAACTTGATGTTGTGCTTGGGTACACAATTCTAATGTTTTTTTTGTCAATTGTGTGATGTAGCCAAAGTGATGATCATCCATAGGAAGATTTAACCAAATTTGGCTACAAGCTAAATATGAATGTCAAGGTTTTTGGACATCTTCTTATATTTTTGACTACCTACTTGAACCATGTATATAAATCTAGCAATTTTTTTTAAAAATTGATCAAATTTTGAATATTGAAAATCTCAAAATGCATTAAATTTTAGTTAATATTTAATTTCACTTTGATTATATATAGCCAATAAGAAAAGGTTGGTATAAAGTATAAACCTTATCAAAGGAGTCAAGGATTGTTGACTTTTGAAAATCTTATAGCCCACAATTTTGAAAGAAATTATATGAGTTTCAAATATTGAAATGTAATTTCATTTGATGCACAATATTTTTATGTTAGTCAATTTATGTCTAAATGATTTTTGCTTAATTTACAAATGTTTTGTTGATCATTGAACTAATCCCATTACATAAGAATCATAATGAATTGAAAACATTAAATGATGGAAAACATGACAACCTAATGAAAACTTCTAATCAATTTCTTTTGTTAATTATAGATGAAATATAATTAATGAAAAATAAAATGATAACTTTCATTGACCAAAGGTTATGATTTATAAAACAAACATGTAATGAATTAACCACCATGGTTAACTAGAGAATTAAATACAAACAAAAAACGATTTTCCTCCCCACTTAGCATCCATCTTTCATTAGTGGGCTAATGGGTGCTAGTTCACTTGGGTGGAAGAAGATTTGCCAATTTTTATTTTTATTTAAAGAATTTCTTTATGTAGTTTAAATGGCAATCATCCATAGGAAGATGTAGAAAAAATGGTGAACATCTTTAGGAAAATTTTGCCCAATTCGACTATAAACCAACTAGATGTGGAATAGAAATCTTTAATCAACCATCTATATTCATGGCTACACATTGAAAACCAAATATAGAAATTTGGCATTTTTTATGATTTTTTCCCCTCCCTTTTGGTGATGGAAACCTTCCAAAATCACTTCATTTTCGAATGTTTTATTTTCTATTTCATTTTTTTGCAAAATTTTACCAATTAAAAAAAGGTTATGCCAATAGTAATGTCTATTTTTAAGATGAATAAATATGTAGGTGATGTTTTTGATGAATATTTTGACAATTCAAATATGGTATGCATTACAAATTTATTTTTTCATGCTTTTGGTGATGGAAACCTTTCAAAATCAGCTCATTTTTCAGTTTTTTAATTTTTTATTTCACTTTGTGGCAAAATTTCATCAATAAAGAAATGTTCCTCCCAACAATAATGTATCTATTGCATAGGTATGCAGGTGCTTTTGTTTTTTGGCAAAATTTCACTAATCAAAAAAAGGTTTTGCCAATAGTAATGTGTTTGTTGGGTGGGTGGGTGGATGGGTAGGTAGGTAATTGATGAATGTGGATCATGTCTATTGAACATCTTCATGGTTCAAACATGATATGTATTACAAGTTTTTTTCCTCACTTTTGGTGATGGAAACCTTCTAAAATCACTTTAATTTTTAAAATTTTTGAATTTTAAATTTCACTTTACAACGAAATTTCACCAAAAGAAAAAAAAAAAAAAAAGAAAAGAAAAAAAAGAAGAAGGGTTGTTGCCAACAATAAATAAGTTGTGTGTTTTGTTGGGTGAGTAAGTTGGTAGATAGATAGTTAGTTCAAAAATGTGAATTGTATTTGCTAAACATCTTGCCAATTCAAATATGATATTTATTGTGATTCAATTTTGTTTTTGGTTGCTTTTGGTGATGGAAACCCTTCAAAATCACTTGAAGCATTGATGAGCTTTTTTTTTTTAATTTTTTAAATTTTATTTATAAATTTGGCGAAATTGGTCGCCAACAGTAGTGTGTCTGTTGGTTGGGTGGGTAGGTAGGTAGGTAGGTAGGTAGTTGGCGAATGTGGATCGCGTCTGCTGAACATCTTGACGGTTCGAATGTGGAATGTATTTGGCTGCAGAGGTGTTGGTGTCAGTCGGCCGGCGATGGTGATGCTTGTGAGCTTCTTGTTGCCCAAAAATTGCCAGTTTTGGCTTTGCTTCTCTCGTCTGCAGCGATCTAAGCAGTGAAGGAATGTGAGCAAACACAGAATGTTGGAGGAAAAGAATCAGAACAACAAGAAGCCTGAGCAGAAGCAGCAGCAGCAGTCCACCGCAGCAAAGGGTGATGATCATGGGACGGTCCTTGGCAACTTGGAAAGGAGTTGTAGCACCACCAATAGCAGCGAAGGAATTATGGCCATCAGTAACACTTCCGAGAATTTTCACTGATGAGAACAAGAAGAGAAAGAAGAAGAAGAAGAAGAAGAAGAGCAGAGAGTTCTTTCAACTGGCTGTGGTTGAAGAGGCACATCAAAAGCAACAGCTGATGATGATGATGATGCCACAAGAGGAGGAAGAGAGAGAGTTCCAAGTTGGTAGGCTGGGTCGGGATGCATGGGCTGGTGGTTGCTCAAATGTGATGACCATGATGGCAGCAGAGAAGGACAAGAATTATGGTCGGGATCCACATTGGGCACCAGATGCTTGCTCAAATGTGATTGCCATGGCAGCAAAGGAGTACAAGAGTTATGGACGGGATCAATGTGCTCCTCCTGGTGGTTGCTCAAATGTGATCACCATGGCAGCAGAGGAACACATTGGCCTCAAAAAGAGCCAAGTAATTGGAGGAGCAGATTCATGTGGGATTGAGAGACTTGCGGTGTACAGCCACTGGTGCACAAAGGATGCTGCAACCCAGATCAATGGTGGTGAAGGGGTGAAATCCAGGGAGGCAGCAGAAGTTGACTCTGAAAGGAGAAGGAAATTCACCAATGCTGTTGTAGAACAGCAGAGAAGGAGAATGATTGCTAATTCCAAACCCAGTGTTAGTACAGTTGTGTCACATGAAGGCACATCTCTACTCCAAGAGAGACCTGCATGGACATTTAGTCTGAAGCAAAAGCCTGAAGTGGTGGTACCCATCAAACCAGTCATTATTGCAGGTCAGATCACTTGTGGTATGCAGCAGCAGCAGAAGATGAAGAAGAGGAAGGGGATTGTGAATGCAATTGAGGTAGCACAGGATAGAAGGAACAAATCTATGATTGCTGCAGACCACATTGAACCCTGCCAACGGCAGTGTGATTCAGAGCAAAGAAGCATTCTCACCTCTTTGGAAAAATTAGGGATGAGGGAGGGCACCATTACTGTTGATGCAACAGTCATGCAGAAACCTCTAAAAACAACATTTCATAACAAAGTTTGTGATAAGAAAAAGGTGTTGGGAAAAGGACCTGAAGCCACAGAGAATCAAAGGAGAGGAGGGCAACAAGAGCACATGGCTATGCTGCTGTCAGTGCAGGAGCAGATTGGAGCTGACTGTGGAAGAAGGAAGAGATTTGAGACTACCCATTTTGGGGATAGGGGAGGTGTGACTGTCTTCAAGACTCAACCCAAGGCAAAGAAATCAGATGGCCTGGATTTGCTCCTGCATCAGATTAGAGCAGAATTCAACACTCTTCAGGGAAGAAGTTCCAAGAAGCTACAACAATATCCACCAGAAACATGGAAGGCAAGTTTTGATGAAAGGCATCATAAAAAGTGGGCTGATCCAGGTGAAGTAGACTTCAAAGAAGCACAGGTTGTTGAAGGTTGTCCAGAGCATGAACTTGCTGTTAGAAGAAGCTTGAAGAAGGTGGCAGTGGAAAGGCGAGAGGACAAGGGTTTACAGCCTTTGAGGTCACCATGGATAAAAGGTGATAGCAAATACCTTAAAGAAGCAGCATCCATAGAATTCATGGATTCTAACTCAAGATACCGTTTGCAAAATAGAGAGAAGCAGGCTCAAAAAAGTCCAGAGGAAAGAGGTAATTCTGTAAAGATGAAAGATGCAAGCATTGATTCAGTGTCATATAAGGTTTGGAAACATGGCAATGGGCCAAAGGAAACTGAGCCAGTTGAGAATGCAATTGACAGAAAGAGAATCTCCTGTGGGGTGCAAGGGGTGTCATGTAATGAGGGAATTGGTGACAGAGATCCAGGGGAAAGAAGATCATTTGACACAGGTACTGAACAGATTCTCATGAGAGAAGATCAGTATATAGGAGTCATGAAAGAGAATCGAACTGCTTGCATTGAGAAAGAGCCCAAGGAAGGCAAGCTAATAAGGGTTGGCAGGCATAAAACCCAGAATGAGGGCCTGGATGCTGGCGGTCACTTCCAAACCCTTCTTTTACATTTTCTTCAGGATGGGTTACCAAGATCTGCCATCCGACATTGTGCTACAAAGAAATCAGGTAAGATCCCAGTTTGTTTGCAGGTTTCATAACGCACAAGCAGACAGGAATGTTCTCACATATTATTCTGAAGAATCAGTAGGTCCATCTTTGAATGGGTTTCGTAAACCAAGAGAAGGGGCTCTTGAACTAAACAGCAGGGAGAGGGATGGCACTGATCTCAAGGCTTATGAAGACATCATGGAAGTGCTGGAGGAAGGGAAACAGGGACCAGTTCTTAGACAACAATGGGAGATTGTTGAACAGTGTGCTCCTAATAATGTTCAGGCAGATGTGGTTATGGAGATGGAATGCTCTTTGGGAGGTCTGAAGGATTTCAGCATCTCAACTAATGGAGTAGGAGACCCTGAACATGACAAGGCCCTTCATGAGGTTCACAGAGTTGATGATGAAGAGATACCCAGCATTGCTGATGAAGTGTAGGCTGCAGGTGGTGAACACCTACAACTAACTCCTGGATTGATCACTCAATTTTTCTGTTATTCAGAGCATGCCAGTGAAACTCATCCCATATCAAAGATGCAGGATGAAGTGGACGAAGAGTTCCTCATTAGTATAATAGGGTGTGAAGAGGGGAGAACTCCACAGGAGGAGGAAGACAGTGAGGAGGAAATCAGTGTGGAGTCTTCTAGAAATGGTGTTAAGGGGAGAAACATCAGGCTAGAAGTGAATGAAATCCTTGAAGAACCTGCAGTTTTTTTGCATGTCCAGGAGGTAATTGTTGAGGAGATTCTGACTCATGGCAAGACAAGGGCAACAGAGGGGAATGACTCTTTTAGTACAGATTATCTTGATGAAGAGGGAGGTGATAGCAGGGATTGCACTGAAGAAGAGGCAGTTGATGTGAAAGAACAGATTACAAGAGGAGATAGGGGAGCTGAAACAGAATTTATGAGTGTAAGATCTGTTGAAGAAAAGGTGAGAGCTATGATCCACAATCCTGTAGAAGTTGTGCTATCTCTGGTTGATGGAGATGACGATGTGATACCAAGAGATATTTCTATGGAGAGGGAGATCCTGCCAAGGAGGATGGTGAAGTTGATGGAAGACAACAGCATGTACCTATGAAACACCAAGAGACAACCGTTCTGGTACCCTCAGAAATGGAATAACTCCTGTCTCAAGCTGAATTCTTGGGAATGGGAAGATACTCCTCGACAAACTCCTTGACAAACTCTTGGACTTGGGTGAACTCTGTCCACAAGACAAGCTCTGGAGAGTAGAAAAAGTCTCTTCTGCAGACAATCTGAAGGGTGGTGAGGGAAAGTTCTGGGATGGAAACCTCAATACAGTGCAAAGTGCTCAAGGTAATCCTGAGGACTTGGGGAAAATGTTAGGAGAGAAGGATGTTGAAGACAAGCAACAGATAGATGGTCTTGGAAAGATGAAAAGCTGATCATGCAAAGAGGAAATTTGTGGAGATGCATGCTTTTGCAGAGGTAGAGCAGGGTGTTTCTCTTTGTTCCAGGAGTACAACAGGGAGGTGATGTTGTTGGATGCAACTGCACTGGAAGACATTGTTACCATCAAAAGACATTGTAACCATCATAGAGGAGTGTTTAAGAGCATCCCCAGTCACAAGCAGTAAACCACCCTGCACTAGAAGTCTTGGATGAGGTGCAGCAGTCACATCCAGTATGCTCACTGGAAGACTGCTGTGGGTCATGGAAAATGCACATCTTCTTTGGTCCCAGAAAAGCCACGGAAGAGTCTAACAAATATGATTTGACTGCTGCTCCCTGTTTCTGATTGACATTAGCAGTCTCCCACCTTTTCCAGTCCCAGTTTTCAGGTTTATAGATGGGGCTTGGGAAACTAGAAGCTCCTGGATGTGCGATATATAGTTGGTGGCCCAAATGCTGGGAATGGGTGGGGATGCCCAAGTGTCGATGTTAAGGAGGGGAACCAGCCAGGAAAGTTTGATCCATTCAAGTCAAGAATGTAATGGTTACAGTTGAGTAGCAATTACCAGTTATGGAGCAGGAGTTGGGTCCCAAATTTCAGGCCAAAGTCAATCATCAACTGTGGACAATGAGTGTCCAGGAGAATGGAGGCATGATGAATAGGGAAATGGTCACTGGAATGCAAGTGCTGAGCACTGACAGCACTTGGAATGGTGAAATCAGTTGTTGGTAAAGGACAGGCAAATGGTATCCTCTGGCTTTGAGGATATCATTGAGCAATGTAAGAAGACATCTCTGGCTGAAGTGACAAAGAAGACTCTTATGTCATTGAAGAGAAATCAATGGGTAGAATCATTTGCTGAAGAAGATGCAACAGAGGGTGACAGACGTTGGTGATTGAGAGACAGAGTAATTGAGGGGAAGGTGGCTCATATGGTAATGATGGGTGGGTCACAGTTGACTGTTCCCATGGGGAAAGCAAATGGCGAAGGCGGACTTGAAAGACAGCCAGATCATTGCCCAGCTCCCACTGTTGAAGAAGCTCAAGATTAATTGCGGTGATCAAGTTCTCTTTTCTAGCGTCAAGGCACCTGTGTTGCAAAGAAGACAAGGAGGAAGAAGCAATCTGATGCCAGAGCCCGCTGCGGCTCCATGCCACAAGGCAACTGGAGAGAGCTTCCATCAATGGAGATAAAGGATCCCTTTCCCTGACAGGGGGCTGACAAGATTGGGATTTGTGAACAAGGTCAGAGAACTCATAGTCCTCACAGAGGCTATTGAGTCAGAAGTTGCTTAAAAGCAACATCATGAGGAAGAGTGTATTGGCATGCCATGCATGCTAGACATACTGGAGTATCACTTTGGGATTTCCAGCATGTAGGTTGCTACAACCCTCATTCTGTGTTTTTTGCTACATTCTGTTGGACCCAGGAACAATAGAAGTCCCAACATCCAGACTTAGAAAACCAAAAATGTTCCAATTTTGGCAGGCTTGTGAAAGTTGAAACAGACAGGAAATTACAGTGAACAGCTTTTTCCAGAGCCTCTGTTGAAGGTAGAATTCTGGGCAATAATAGTCTTTGCAGATTATTGCCCAGTAGTCTTGAGAAGAAGCCTTGACAGTATGTGTTCCGAATGACTTTAAAACTGACTCATGTTTTTCTTTTCAGGAATAAGGTTTGTCAAAATCACAGGGCATTTTGTGACAGGGTTATAACACTTAAAACAGAGCAGGTGTGCTGAAGTCTTCCACTTGTATGCCAACCATTCCAGCACACCCTTCCTATGGATTCTGATATGGTACTGCACTCCCCACCCTTGCCTGCTTCAATCTTGTCATGGTTCCTAGATGATTGTCTTGGATACTTCTCTTGCATGTCTAGCTAATATGTGGACATTGCGATAACACTGACAGATGGGATGTAACTTGATTCTCACTTACTTAGAGTGATAACAGGATGTGTGGTGGTACCCTCTTGTTGTGGCAGCTATTCTGTAGAGCAGTTGAGAGGGAGAGACAGCTAGAGATGGTAGTGCCACTTGATAACTGAGGGTCTAGTTCAACATGAGAAGCTCAAATTACAAGAACCAGTCTCTTGCGTTGACATAGCCTCAGTAGTTGAGAATGGATCAACTCATTGGACAAAAGCAATGCTACTGGTGCTCAGCTACAAATAATATCCTCAGCTGTGGGACATGCCCTCACATCTCCTGCTTGAGTTGATTCAAACACCACAAAAGCCCTTTGGAGTGAAGGGTTGGGTTGCTGCACTCAAGCAGCTCGTATAGCTGCACTGTTTGTCAAGAGGACCATGCCATTTAGCAACATTGATCTGTGCAAGGTGCGAGTTCCAGGGCAGCTGCCTGAAAATTATTTGGCAGGCAACAGAGCAGGTGAGGCTTCAATCTCAAAAAAGCTTTGGTTGTGATGCTGATCAACAAGAAGCAAACCCTGAACTTCCCTTGATCACAGTGACAAAGAAATGAAGATCAAGCAGCTGGGACTTGTGCGTTCAAAGGTGGTTTAAGAGTGGGTGACAATCCAGCAACTGAAACCAGCATCTCCGTTCTGGAGATATTCAAACCAAATCAAGAAAACGAGACTCCAAGGAGTCAACCTGAATGTTCACCAATGTCTTGCCAAATTTTTCATCTTCCATTTTGGCTTTAGTCTGACACGCAGGTCTATCATTGAGAAAATGCCAACAAAGGATTTGAAATGAAGGCTCGCCATTTCTGTAACAAGTCCTTGCCATGCTCAAGAAACTTTCATTGCCTCAATCCTTTTTGCAAAGTTCAGGGGTGTGAAAGAGATGACCAAGAGTAGTGGTGGGTCAGTTTCAGCTTCAGAGTAACTGGCTTCAAGAAGGGGAGGAGTGGAGACAGGAGAGAAGTACCTGCCTGAGCTCCAGCATGGGAGTAGATCTGCAAATAAGTCTAATAGCAGAAAGAGGCTCAGAACTGAAAGGAGTAAGTAGGGTCCAATGTCCTCCAACATGAGAACCTTTTGGCTACCATTCCATTTACCTTCACAAGTAGACAGATATAAGAACCATACAACTGCAAAACCTTTCCTGCAATTCCCTTCCATCCCCCCAAACTGAGTTTCCTAATTTTGAAAACAGTATGAACAAACTTAGCAAATAAAAAAAGGGATTCTGAAAGGCAGCACAACAGTAACAAGAGCTCAATCCGTGGTCTCTAATAAGATCACAAAACCTAGAACCAACAAAAACCACCATTTTCAATGCATTTGTGAATAAAAGAGAAACTGTTGGAAAATTTGCATTGATATAGCACAACATGGCATTAATCAACTGCAAACAAAACTCCTACATCAAGGATCAAGGAGCCCCACCCACTTCTCTTACTTATCCTGTCAACGTTCCTTCTGCAATGAAGGTAGTCACAAGCCTCTAAACAAAACTGTGCAATATGCTGCTTTTAAGCAGAGTTTTACAAATGAACTTGTTTCTTTGTATTTGATTCCATACATGCTGCTGATCTATCTATTTGGGTATGCATATTTCTGAAAATATGACCTAACAATCTGCAAGAAGCTAAATTACTTGTATACACAGTGTCCAGTCCTCTTTCCAGTACATATCATACAAGGTTTCTAAGTTTGACTCAATCCTCAGCTTCTTCCTCATATACACAACTGAGAAAAAAGGGGACATTGGCTCAAAGGGAAGGAGAAGGAGAGCAGCTTCTATAGCAGCTATTTCTTCAGTGGGATTGTTGGAGGGAAAAGCAGCAAGTGCACTGCTGTTCACCAATTGCACATTTTGCTTTTCCTCAGATGCTGCAGAAACTCAGATTGCTTGCCTCTTCTTTGACTTGCTTAGAATGTCTAGCAGGGCTAGACGGCTGTCTATCAGTATCCTGAAAAGCTCGTTCACATATTGCTCCAGAGGCCCCAATCCACTGCCAAGATGTGCTGAGTTTTTGCTCAAATCTTCGACTAGCTGTCTCAGCTCCCCTGCTTGATCTTTGTGCAAGGGGAATTTTTTCTCCAACAAATTTCGGTCAATGAGTTGGTGCAATCTTCGGACTGAGGAATCCACACTGTCAAGCTCACAGAGTAGCGCAATTGAACCTCCGTTCTTGCGTCTATCTGTCTCCTCCTTGACTGTATGTTGCAAGCTGATGAGAGAGGATGACCACAGATACTGGTTTGTCACACTTAGGTTTACTAGAGGTCTCTTTGGCTTGCAAGCCAGAGCAATGACCAGTAAGCCACAGAGGAAGATGGTGGTTACCTTGGCACCATATATAGCATTCAGGAAGCCATTCCCTTTCACAGCATCGACACCCTTGGGATTCACAAGCTTCTCCCCCATAGTGCGTAGCATGGAGCTGCAATTCTCAAGCTTGGACTTGGGCTGGCCTTGCTTGTACTCTGTATCTTTCGTCTTGATAGCCTCTTTGCAATCCTGTAACGCATTTCTAGCACGATGGTATTTTGCCTCGCTGAAGCTTTCTCTGTTGTCGAGGTTCACAAGCGCAACCTGCACAAGCATCTGATAGTGCTCTACATCCGAGATTCCCTCTTTCAACACATTGCACACATCCAGGAGCTTGGCACTGTCGTCAAGGTACTCGTCCATCCACTTATCGTCTTTGTCTGACAGCGGGAACTGAAGGTCTGGGATCAGAGCCTCGACGTTTGAATGCGAGGCGAGCACGACAGTCATGGACTGAAGAAACCAGTCGATGCTAAGAAACCCTAGCTCTTCCCCTGCTAGTTTCAACGCTTCCAGCTTCTCCGCAAGCCTGCTCTCGAACTTTTGTAACGCCGGATGCCGCTTCGGCGACACATTGGTAGCGCGATGCAAAGAAAAGTGCGGCAGTACGGAACCGAGAGACGATAACAAAGAAGAAGAAGTAGAAGAAGAAGAAGACGCCTGATTTGTCATGCCTTGTTGCAAAAGAATTCCCAGCAATTCCTTACACCAAATTCTAGACCGATCTCGCCAAGATTGTACACTAAGCCCCACAGCACTCAAAGTTCCTCCACCAAACGTCAGTAACAACTGGAGACAAAGAAACCTGAAAGCCGGTGGACAGTCAAAAATAACGACTCCTCCGAACTTCCACAAACTCTTCCAAATTGCAACAACATTTTCCAACGACCATTCTGCTTCAAAATCTCTCTACCTCTCTATATACACATCTCTCTCTCGCTCTATGCAGGAGGCGTCCATGAGAAGAAAAACCAAAAGCAAGAGCGGAGAAAAATGGGAAGAAGATTCCGACTTTCTCAACCAAATAATCCTCCGAGAAGGTCGTTCCGCTTCTTGAAAACAAGTCAACAAAAAGAAAAAAAATTCTGTTGTAAGGAAAAAAGAAGCACGACACAGAGAGAGAGAGAGAGAGAGAGAGAGAGAGAGAGAGAGATGGCAATGGCGGCGATGGAGCTTCCACAAGTGCAAAGGAACTGCAGCGGATGAGAGGAGCAAGGGAGGAAGAAGAAAGGCTTTGAATCACGAGGTCTTAATCCAGGTGTCTTTTTGAGGTCCTTTTTTTTCAAGCTCATATTTGGAGCTCCTAAATTTAGGACCTTAAATTCAGGTCCTGATTTAATGGAATAAGCTAAACTTGGAATCCAAAAAGTGCATCACCTATTACTTTACCTACCTACCTACCTACCTACTTACCTATCTAACTAATTACCTATTTAACTAATTGTGTATTTCTTTTCTTTTTTATTCTTCTTCTTTTTGTTGTGATAAAGATAATTTACTACCCTACCATATGGTCACACAAATCCACACCTCATCCAAAAAGTGCATCACCTCCTCACCTACCTACCTATCTATTTATTTATTTATTTATTTATTTACCTATGTTTTTTTGTTTTTTTTTTTCTTCTTTTTGTTGTGATGCAACTTTTTTTTTTGGGCCAATGTTTTGTTTTTTGAAAATTTTCTTTCTATTTTTTACAAAGAAATTAGGAAATTTTTGGATTTTTTCATAATGTAAATTTGAATAATTTTTTAACCTTTTTTTTTTGGTTAAATTTTGCTAAATTTTGGATATAAAAAAATGGGAAAAAAACACTGGCCATCGAATAAATAGGTGCCTAATTCAAAAAGCCGGTCACTAGGTACACTCACCCACTTCCCTACCCACTTACTTACCTACACAAGACAGATGGATGAAATGATGCTTCACGACGTCCTTTCCCACTTACTTACCTACACGAGACAGATGGATGAAATGATGCTTCACGACGTCCTTTACTATATGTAATACTTTTTTTCTTTTCATTTTCTTTTTTTTTGCCCCTTTTTGTGGAGCTCAACTGGTACCACATATTTGTGATGCTTCTGGGGGAGCTGGTTGCTTGGGTAGGAGGGAAGGCCTGGTGGAAAGGGAGTTATGTTGTTTTGGGCATGGGAATGAGGGCACTAGTATGGAATACAAAAAGAGCCAAATTTGGGGGGTCGGTCCCAGGCCAAGATACTAAAAATATTTTAACTCTAAGCCCGTATGTCTAGAATGATTATTCTAATAACCCTAAGACAAAATACTCAAATATATTCTTAACTAAGGCCAAAAATATTGTCAAAAATATTTTGACCCTAAGCTCAAATCAAAACATGTTTTTGGGCTTCTGTTTAAATTATGTGGCTTAGTAGAGTCTTACACTAGGCCACAACAAATTAAGTTTTTTAAATATGTTTTTTGCTTTCTATGGTTTAGGGTGATTTCACATTTGGCCCAAGGACATTTGACTCATGCTCTTTTGCAAGTCATTTGTCTAGAGGTGTTCATACACCTTTAGGTTTGTTATTTAGGATATTTGACTTAAAATAATACTCATAATAATTTTGGCTTAAGGTGCTCACAAGACTTTTTGTATCTTTTAAGGCTTCAAGTTAAAACTTTCTCTTGAGCCTAGGCTCAGAATCTATGGAAGCCAAGGTAAGATGAGAATCATTATAGTCATAAAGTTAAAATTTATATTGGAGCTAGAGTTAAAATCTTCTTAAGGTTTAAGGATAGAATTTGGGCATAGGGTTTAAGTCATTTAAGGCCTTCAAGTTAGAACTCTTTCAAGGGCTTAGGGTAGTCTCAAGTTAAAGTCTTTTAAGAGTAGATACAATTTGGGCCTAGTGCTAGAATTTAGTTAGGCCTAGATTTAAAATCTATTTAGACTTGACATTCAAACCTTTTTAGCCCTATAGTTAAAGATCAAGCTAGTAGAGTCTTTTTGGACCTAGGGCTAGAATCCCATGAGGTTTGAAGTGTGAGTCTTTTTGGGCTTTGTGGTTAGAATCTTGTTGAGCCTAAGGTGCTTAAGGTAAGTATTTTCTTGGGCCTTCCTTGAGTTAGTTTGCAAGTCCTAGAGCCAATATATATTCTTCTTCACATCCTAGGCCTTAGCATCTTAGGATTGGAAAAGCATGAAGGCTTTGGCCTTGAAATCCTTTGCTCCTAGGTTTCTCAAACCTTATGGTCCTGAGTTTTTTTTTTAAAGACATCTACTTATATAAAATAATTGGTGTCTGCACATGCTTGATTCGGTAATTCGTGTGATTGGCTGGAGCCCTCCCCCCTCCATCCCTTGAGAGCCATGAGTGGAAAATATGTGGGCCCTGCATCCTAGTTGTATACTAAGAAGCCAAGCAAGTCCTAGGGTGTGTAGGTCAATATCCCAAGGACCAAGTCTTTTGCCTTTGGATAGGACAAAAATCATTTATACCTCTTTGGGTTCGACCTTTGGACACATGACTTACTCTAGAACAAATGAGACCAATACGACTCTTTTTTTTGGTATTCTGTACACTAGAACCTCGTGTTGATTTCCAGGCATGTATTGGTATGAGCTAGCCAATTTAAATAAAATAAAATAAAATATATTATGCAAGTTGTATCTGTGAGTAATAATTGTTTTTTATTTATAACTATTTTTTTTAAATCAAAATAATTGCAAACCGACACTTTTAAAAGTATAAAACAAGTAAGTATGCAGGAAGTACTGGAGTACAATAACTCTAATCTACTCTTACTAGTGTGAACCCTGTGCATAATGCACAGGTGTGTTATTTCAACAATGTTTGGTTGATGTTTTTGGTGTTTTAAAAAAACTTTTTTTTTCAAACAACTGTCCGTGGCCACTGTCTGTCCGAAGTCACTGTCACAGACAGTGAATTAATATATATGATGTGGACCCGAATTGAATTGAAGGTCGATTTTTTTTATTAACTTCCGATGATGCATGTCACTTTTTTCAAAACCCCTCAATTCTAGTTCCAGTTCCGCACCCTCTAATAGAACCAGAAACCCAATTCTGGGTCTTGTTTTTTTTTCAGGAAAAAAAACAAAATCAAATTTTGATTCGGTTCTTACTAACCGAAACCCCGACCATGATTACCCCACCTAAGAAGGTAGGTAACTTGCCCGACATTGATAGGGGACCTAGCAAAGAGGCCTCATCTTACACACAAAAGAAGCCATTTGATTGGGTGCACAAGTCTCAGTGGTCAATTTTTTTTTTTTTAAATTTGTCAATTTTGTTTTGTAGTCGAAGTAGTCCTGATGCACTTGAAGATTTAGTCAAATATGAAAAAATTAAATTTCAAAACATCCGTCTATATTTTTGGCTACTAGTGAACAATGTATAGAAAACTTTGTGAATGAATTTCCTTAGTCTTTTTGTCAAATTCTGGCTATTGAAAATCTCCCCAAAAAAGCATGATTTTATCCTTTTCAGCTTTTAAAATAGCTTTTCGGTATACATTTAGCCAGAAAGTTATTTTAAAAGATAAAAGGTCTAAAAGTATGCAATTGTGGTGGAGAGTTTCAATAGCCAGAATTTGACAATAATTTTAAGATATAGCCAAAAAAAAAAAAAAGGCAGCCCAGTCCCCCCCCACATGTAAAGCCGCAGGTCTAGGCCGACAATTACCCTCCCCTCCCCTTTATTTGACGTCCGGACAAAATGACGTGGACCACAA